>Ga0302319_10000526_pt1 | contig 86729 bp, 70 predicted proteins | sample Bog_T0_2_FD_203319 | JGI IMG/M metagenome (GOLD analysis project Ga0302319, IMG submission 203319) | Peat permafrost microbial communities from Stordalen Mire near Abisko, Sweden - Bog_T0_2 | ecosystem: Environmental > Terrestrial > Soil > Wetlands > Peat | place: Sweden: Abisko, Stordalen Mire... | reverse complement strand
GGAGATGCACAATCTTCTCGGCCACGGCAACATTGATGAATTGATTCAGAGAGACACCTTCTTTGAGCGAAAAATCCTCGGCTACCCTCCGCACGGAGGGCATGAGCCGGAGCGGGAATTTACTGATTACGCTCTTCCTCTGATTCGCTGGCATGATGAGATTCCCCCTTTCTAAAAGCAATCAAAAACTCTCTCGGGGTCAGCACTTGAATCCCGAACCGTTCAGCCGCTTCCCTGAAATCCTTGATGTTGTTTGTCACAACTGCATCGGCTTGGCCATTAATCGCAACATCCAAAACCATGTCGTCGTTTCCGTCCTGGGAGAGCGGTCTATGCTTGATCCGCACCAAAACTGGAACCGCTATGGCTTCCAACATTTCTATAGTGGCTTCCGCATCTTCCCGTGTTCTGCCGGATGCCGCAATGTGCACCGGACGCAGAGCCACATCCCGATACTCGCAGACCAGCTTGTAATCCATCAGCAACGTCAGATTTCCTATCGCCGCTAACCGGACAATTTCAGCGGCCGCCCCAGTGCTGGAACGAATTGCGCTGATCAGGGCAGCGGTATCGAGCACGACTTTCACTGCCATATGATACCACAGGTGGCCCCACATCGACTACAACAAGAAGACGAATCCAACGAGCGCAAAAAGTGACCACCCATCCTCTAAATGATTGATAACAATAGACAGTACGCCCGTCTCGAAATCAGACATAGTCGCAAGGCTATCGGGGGTTCGAATCCCTCCCTCTCCGCCATATATGTTCGTAGAGCGTTTAGACTCAATATAAAACAGGCGTAATGAGCGCCTTATAATAACGTTCTGTTTCGGAAATGTTGCACTTGGAGTCTGAATCCGCCCACCCAAATTATTATTCGCACTCGCATCGAAGACGCTCTGGGCGTGCGGGGTCAATCTTCGGCTGGAAAGAAAACGCTTCCAATCGCAGGCTCCCTTGTGCTTTCATGTCCTTTGCCGGATTTGAAAGGGTGAGATTTCGATGAATTCGATCGACCGTACCAATGCAAGCAGAAAAGGGACACTGGCGCGCATGTTCGCCGCAGTTGCGGGGTTTGCAGCCCTGGCGTGGTTTTTGCTGCGCGTGATTCCCAAGCCCAGCCGGGCCGGCTATCCCTGCCAGCGCGCGGCGTTTCCCGTGGCCAGCGCCTTCGTCCTCTGGCTCTGCGCTTCTACCGCCGGCTTCGTATCGCTGGCCGGGCTGCGCCGCCTGGCTCGCCGCTACTGCTGGGTTGCCGGGGTTCTGTGCGCCGTGGCGCTGGTGGCCGACAGCCTGTGGCTGGCCCACTCCAGGGCCATTGCCGCGGCGGAGATCGCCACCCGCTACGACTGGGCGCCCAAGCAGCAGAATGTGCCCCTCGGCGTGGCCCGCGGCGTCTTTCCAGGGCGCGTGGTGTGGGCTCGCGACCCCCTGGCTGCCCACTGGAGCGGACATATCGACTCCACTACCGACCAGTGGTGGATGGAAGGCAGCACCGACCAGGCGCGGGTGGACGCCATGCTCTCCTGGACCCTGCGCCAGCTTACCGGCGCGGCCACCGACGACGACGCCTGGAAGGCCATCTTCGCCTACTACAACGGCCATGCCCGCGGCTTGAAGAAGGCCGGCTACCGCCCCGGCGAGATCGTCGCCGTGAAGGTGAACCTGAACAACAGCGACGTCAAGGGGCCGGGAAACATTGTGAACGTGTCGCCCCAAGCAGCGCTGGCCATGGTGCGCCAACTGGTGAACCACGCCCACGTTCCCGCGGCCGACATCCTTGTCTACGACGCCCGCCGCGACATCTATCCGGGCCTGCTGACCAAGATATGGGGCGAGTTCAAGGATGTGCGCTTTGTGCAGGCCGACCCGCCCAATCCGCTCCAGCCGCGGAATCCCGGCTACGGCGACTATCACGGCCTGGAAGCGGCGCAGTGGGTTGAGGGCGTGAGTTACTCGGCCAACGACTACCAGGACGCCAAGCTCATTCCCCAGCAGATCAAGGATGCGACCTATCTGGTGAACCTGGCCCTGCTCAAAGCGCACTCCTATCCGTATGCCTCGGCGGAAGGCGGAGACGAGGGACAGACCGGCATCACCATGACCGGCAAGAACCACTTTGGCTCCATCAAGGGCACGCCCGAGTTGCACGAAGCCATCAACACCAACCGCAAGGGCACGCCGCACGCCTACTCGCCGATCGTGGACCTGGCGGCCTCGCCGAACCTGGGCGCCAAGACCATCCTTTACGTCCTGGACGGCCTCTACTGCGCCCGCAGACATCAGTCCTACCCGCTGCATTTTCCCAATGCCCCGTTCAACAACCGGGTTGAGCCCTATGCCAACAGCAACTGGCCGTCCAGCATTCTGGCCTCGCTCGACGGAGTGGCGCTGGATTCGGTGGGGCTGGACATTCTTTACTCGCAGACCAGGAACAACCTGGACAAGGACAATCATCCGCGCATCATGATCCGGGAAAATGCCGACGACTATTTGCAGGAGGAGGCGCTGGCCGATCATCCTCCTTCGGGAACGGCCTACCGGCAGAACGGCAAGCAGGTCACCAGCCTGGGCGTGACCGAACATTGGGACAACGACCTGAGCCGCCAGTACTCGCGCAACAAGGACCCGAAGAACGGCAAAGGCATTGAGCTGATCTATCTGCCGGTGAAATAGAGCGGTTTGATTGTTGCTGTAATGGGAGCACGGTGTTATTCCACCCGAGTGCAGTGTCCCAGATGTTTTTTGAAAAACAACTGCAGATCCCCTTCGGCTTCGCTCAGGGCAGGCTTTCGACTCACCACCCCCAAGCTGAAAAGCGCTTGGGGCCCCGTTCGCTCAGGATGACAACCCTTGTTTTGTTGCGAACTTCAGGGACAGGACACTCGCACCCAGTCTGTGTGATTTGGTAATGGATCCAGAACCAATGCGGGCGTGGACGCCCGCACGACAGCCGGTCTGGAGAATGGCGCTACATTCTGGCCATTTACACAATCATACGGTCACGGTACTAGCCGCAAAAACAAGTGCGCGGCGCCCAGAGGGCGTCCAGGCGGGACACCCGGCGGCATCGGTTCCCAGGTCCCAAAACCGGGACCTGGGGCACCCAGGATCACGGATGGAAACCGCTCAGGTCAGCCCTCGGTTCCATCCGCCTCCGCGCCGTGAATCTCCCTGGCCCGGTCCAGCGCCGCCTGAATATTGGGCATGATGTTCTCCCGGCCCACGCAGTCCATGAAGCGCGCGCCACTCAGCAGCTTGGAGGGCTGCTGCATGGCTCCGCAGAGCACCATGGTTCTGCCGGAAGCGTGCAGGCGCTTGGCAAAGGTCTCAATGGCGTGAATGCCGGTGGCGTCGATGGCCGTCATGTTGCGCACCCGCAGGAGGACCACCGGCGCATAGGCATCGAGGTTGACGGTCTCCTCCACCAGCTTTTCGGTGGTGCCGAAGAGGAAGGGACCGTGAATGCGCAGCACCGTGACGTAGGACGGCAGGATGCGGCCTTGCAGCACGTGGGGCAGGCCGTCGCGGATGTATTCGTCGGTTACCGGGGACACGGTGGTGGTGTCGGCAACGCGGCGGATATAGAGCAGCGCGGCCAGCGCCAGACCGACGCCGACGGCCACCGTGAGATCGGCAAAGACAGTAAGCGCGAAGGTGACGAGCCAGACGGAGATGGCCGTAAAGTCCATCTGGAAGATGCCGCCGATCTCGTTCCACTCGCCCATGTTGTAAGCGACCACAAACAGGATGGCAGCCAGCGTGGAGAGGGGAATGAAACTGGCCAGAGGCGCCGCCACCAGCAGGATGAACAGCAGGGTGAAGGCATGAATGATGCCGGAGACGGGAGACCGCGCGCCGGCCCGGATGTTGGTTGCGGTGCGGGCAATGGCCCCGGTGGCCGGGATGCCGCCGAAGAGCGGCGAGACGATGTTGGCCACACCCTGGGCGCACAACTCGACGTTGGAATTGTGGCGGTCGCCGGTCATGCCGTCTGCCACCACCGCCGAGAGCATGCTCTCCAGGGCGGCCAGGATGGCCACAGTAAAGGCCGAGGGAATCAGCGGCAAGAAGTGCTCGGCATGAAAGTCGGGCCAGGCAAAGGGCGGCAGGCCGCGGGGAATCCCGCCGAACTTGGTGCCGATGGTCTCCACCGGCAAATGAAACAGCACGGCCACCCCGGTGCACACCAGCAGGGCCACAATCGAAGCCGGAATCCGCTTGGTCAAGCGGGGCAGAAACAGCAGAATCGCCAGGGTGCCCAGGCCCAGGCCCAGCGTCGCCCAGTTCAGGCTATAGAAATGCGTGGCCAGCAGCCGCATTTTGGGCAGAAACTCGCTGGGAACCGGGCCGGTCTTGAGGCCGAAGAAGTCCTTGATCTGGGTAGAGGCAATCAGTATCGCAATGCCGTTGGTGAAGCCAATGACCACCATGCGGGGGATGAAGCGCACCGCGGCGCCCAGCCCGGTGAGGCCCATCAGCAACAGCAGGACGCCGGCCATCAGGGTGACCATGGCCAGGCCGCTCATGCCGAAGCGGGCCACAATGCCCGCCACAATCACCACAAAGGCCCCGGTAGGTCCGCCAATCTGGGTACGCGAGCCGCCCAGCGCGGAGATCAGAAACCCGGCCACCACCGCCGTATACAGGCCGGCTTGCGGAGTTACCCCCGAAGCAATGCCGAAGGCCATGGCCAGCGGCAAGGCAACCAGGCCCACCGTCATTCCGGCCAGCAGGTCGTGCAGAAACATCGAGGCCGTGTAGGTCCTGAGTGCGAGGATGGACTTCGGAATATTCGGGTTACTAATGGACATATTGCTTGCCTTTCATTTTGCGCGCGGGGAATTGCGCGCGGCCGCGCCCTGAACTGTCTTGTCATCTACTTAGGAATCCGGGCCGTTTGTGATTCAATGCCGAGGTGATAAAAGCACCTCTGGTTCTTCGACTTCCCCTTCGCTACGCTCAGGGTCCGACGCGGAGAACAGCTTTCTGGTGGTTCAATCGCATGGGCCGATACCCCTAACTTGCTCACTTATTGACCAGCTAACTCGCGGCGCCGGACGGCAGCGTTTTGCCGTAGACAAGCGCCGCCCGGCCCAGGGGATAGTAATCCTCTTCCCTGCCTGCGCAACGGTAGCCATTGGCCAGGTAAACGCGAATGGCCGCGGCGTTCTCCGCATCCACATGCAGCCGGATGGCCTGCGCGCCAGCATCCCGCGCCGAACTCTCGATGCTTCGCAGCAGCCCGGCGCCTATTCCCCGGCCGCGATAAGCCGGAGCCACTTCAATGGTCTGTATGTAGGCGATCGCATCGCCCGTCTCCGGCATCCACTCGACGATGGCGAAACCCGCCATCCGCCCCTCGTCCTCCGCGATCCAGGTGGCCGCATTGGAGCTGTTTACGAGTTGGCGCATATACCCGCGCCCAAAGCGAAAGGGCGGTTCAAAGCAGGCTTCCTCGATGGCATAAAGCCCGGCAAAGTCCTGCGGCGTGTAAAGGCGGCAAAGCACAGCCCGACTCTACCGCATCCCTAAAGCAAAAAGCCACTCTCGCGATGAGAATGGCTTTCGCCTTCAGTGAAAAGCCTGGAAACCTAGACCTTCGCTTCCAGATCCGCAATCACGCCGAAAAAGCGCTGGTCGAGGCGGCGGTTGGTGGCGATGGCTTCCTTGATGGTGATGTCGGTGACGTCGAGGCCCTTGAGGACGGCGATGCGGCCCCACTTCTTGTCGTGGACCATGTCGATGGCGTGCAGGCCATAGCGCTGGCCGAGCAGGCGATCATAGGCCGTAGGAACGCCGCCGCGCTGGGTATGGCCCAGGTTGACGGAACGGGTCTCAAAGCCGGTCTTCTGCTCGATCAGCTCCGCGAGCGCTTCCCCGATACCGGAAAGGCGGGCATGACCGAAAGAGTCCAACTGGGCATTTTCGTTGATCACCTGGCCGACTTCGGGAAGATGGCAGCCCTCGGCCACCACAACAATGCCATAGTGCTTGCCGCGATCGTAGTTGTACTTGAGCAGGGCGGAGACGTGGTCGATATCGATCTCTTTTTCGGGAACCAGGACCACATCGGCGCCGCCGGCAACGCCGGAAGCATAGGCGATCCAACCGGCATCGCGGCCCATCACTTCGATCACGATCACGCGGTTGTGCGAGTCGGCGGTGGTGCGGATGCGATCGACGGCCTCGGTTGCAATGGAGACAGCGGTATCAAAACCGAAGGTCTGGTCGGTGCCGTTGATGTCGTTGTCGATGGTCTTGGGAACGCCCACGCTGGGAACGCCGTTCTCGCTCAGAAACAGGGTCACCGACTGGGTGTCATCGCCGCCCAGGGCAATCAGCGCATCAATCTTGTTGGCCTTCAGAACTTCCTGAACCTTATCGATGCCGCCGGGGATTTTCTTTACGTTGGTGCGCGAAGAGTGCAGGATGGTGCCGCCCGTCAACTGGATGCCGTCGATATTCTCCAGGGTAAGGGGGATGAAGTTGTTGTCCAGCACGCCGCGCCAGCCGTTGAGAAAGCCGATGAATTCATCGCCATAGTGGTTGATGCCCTTCTTCACAGCCGCGTAGATCACCGCATTCAGTCCGGGGCAGTCACCGCCGCCGGTCAACAAAGCAACTCGCATCGTAAAATCTCCTCATCAATTTTGCGCGGCCGCCTCGGCCGGGCCGGGAGTGTCTCCCTGGAACGGTACGCCTTTACCGGGCGATTGCACCGGACTCGACGCCTTAACTAGTGTACTCCGCTCTTGTAAAGAGAAATCGTGATCGTGCTCACGCCCTTCCGGCCAGGCCCGGGGTTCAATTCTCTGTTGGGTTTGGCGCCCCGCAATGATTCAATAGGGTATGCCCGGAACCGGAGCCTTGTTGCTGCTGGCCTTTGCCAGCCTGGTCGTAGTCGTTCTGCTGGTGCTCTTGCAGTTGACGCGGCTGGGAATCCTCATCCGCACCAGCATCCCCGACCGGCCGCGGCGGCGCATGTTCATCGCCTCGGTCTCTTTTGTATTGACCTTTGCCGGCGTGCGGCTGCTGGTCCGGCTGATCATGCACAACCAGGGCCCGTTCGAGTGGGTGATGGTGCGCGGGCTCCACATCCACCACCTGGTGTGGGGCATCCTTATCCTGTTGCTGGTAGGCTACGGCTGGCTGCTCGACCTGGGACGCTCCCACTCGCCCCTCTCCATCTTCTACAGCCGCCTGATGTCGGTCAGCTACGGCGTGGGCGCGGCGCTCACGCTGGACGAGTTTGCCCTGTGGCTGAACCTGGAGCCGGATGTTTATTGGGCGCGCGAGGGACGTCTCAGCATCGACGCTGTCATCCTCTTTGGCGCTCTGCTGTGCATGGGCGCCTGGGGCGCGCCTTTCTTTGCCGCACTGCAGCGAATGTGGAGCAAGCGCGGCCTCTTCGGCAGGGGATTGGGCCGGATCAGTTCTCCTATTCGCCGCGTGCGGTTGCTTCGTCGGCGTAGAGTTCATCGATCGCCGCCGCGTATCGCTCCGTAATCACGCGCCGCATGAGCTTCATGGAGGGCGTCAGCTCCCCGGTCTCCTGCGCCCACTCTTCGGCCACTACGCGGAAGCGCTTCATGGTCTCAAAGTTGGCCAGGCGGCTGTTCACCTCGCGAACAATCTCGCCGTAGAGCGCAATGACCCGGCTTTCGGCCACCAGTTCGGCGCGGGAATTCACCTCAATCCCGTGCTGCCGGGCCCAACCCTCGAGGGCCGCGAAGTTGGGCGAAATCAGCACCGCAACAAACTTGTGCTTGTCGCCCACCAAGGCCGCCTGAGCCACCAGCAGGCTGGTCTTGAGCTTGTTCTCGATGGGCTGCGGCGCCACCAGTTTGCCGCCCGAAGTCTTCAGCAATTCCTTTTTGCGGTCAGTGATGGAAAGGAACCCATCGGCGTCCAAATGTCCGATGTCGCCGGTGTGGAACCAGCCCTCTTCGTCGATACACTCGGCATTGACTTCCGGCTTTTCCCAGTAGCCCGCGAAAATTGACGGCCCGCGCACCAGCAACTCGCCGTCGGCAGCAAATTTGCACTCGACGTTGGGCAAGATCCGGCCCACGGTTCCCAGGCGGTGGCTGAGGGGACTGTCGATGGCAATCAGGGGCGAGGCTTCCGTCAGGCCGTAGCCCTCCAACAGCGCAATCCCCACCGAGGCGAACCAGTTGGCCGTATCGATGCCCAGCGGCGCGCCGCCCGATACAAACACCCTGACCCGGCCGCCAAACGCCTCCTTCACCTTTGAATAAGCCAGCTTGTCGGCCAGTTTCCACCCCAGGGAAGAGGGCCGGCGGCCATCGTAGACCGTCTCGCGATGGCTGACGCCCAAGCCTATCGCCCAGGCCAGCAGCCGTTTCTTCACCGGGGAAAGCGACGCCCGGCGTTCGACTTCCTGGCGAATCTTCTCAAAAACCCTGGGCACGCCCACAAATACCGTGGGCTGGATCTCGCGCATCGCCTCGGGCAGCTTGTCGAACTTGGAGCAATAGGCCACCTGCACCCCGTAGGAGTACATCACGTAGTCCAGCGCGCGCGCCGTAACGTGCGACAGCGGCAGAAACGAGATCAGGGCGTCGGCGGGGCCGAAGGTAAAGTCCCGCGAGGCATAATTCTGGTTGGCCGCGATGTTGCCGTGGGTCAGGGCCACGCCCTTGGGTTCGCCGGTGGTGCCGGAGGTGTAGATCAGCGTCGCCAGGTCCCTGGGCTCCACGGTGCGGACCAGGGCGTCGAAGACCGGGTCATGCTCCGCGCCGCGGGCATCGGCCCCTTCCAGCACGGAGCTGAAGGAAATGGCTCCCTCGATGGGCGGGCCCGAATCCATGATCAGAATCCGTTCCAGCAGGGTCTGTTCGCGGACAGCGTTCAACTTGTCGAACTGCTGGCGGTTGGAGACCACGGCGATGTGGCAGCCGGCATCGCGCATCAGCGCGGCAATTTGCTCGCCGGTCAGCGTGGGGTAAATGGGCACGTCCGCCGCGCCGATGGCCAGGGTGGCGAAGTCGGTCACCGGCCACTCCCAGCGGTTCTCGCTGATCAGAGCGATGCGGTCGCCTTTTTGCACGCCCCAGGCCAGAAAGGCCTCAGCCAGCGCGCGGACCCGCTGATAGATCTGGTCCGAGGAAATGGGTTGCCATTGACCAAACTCGTCCAGCCACAGGATGGCGCGCGGGTTGGCTGCCGCGGCTACGCGGCGAAACAGGTCATTGATAGTGGAAATTGGGGCGATGGATGTCATTTTGGTCGGAATAGGGCTCAACGGCATTTCTCAACCGCGGCCAGTCGAGAGTGTATCAGCGCGGAGCGCATTCAGCGAAAAAGCGGCCCACATGCTGGACCCAGGCTGCAAATACCCGCCCGGGAGGATAGAGTGTATGTGGTGAGATCGCTTGACTTCGGGTTCAGGAACCGTAAAGTGGCCGCCTCTTCTCAAGTAGTTCAACTCCTGAGCCCCTGAGCAGGAAAACATCCGCACAAAGGGGTGGAGAATTGCCCGAATCCATAGATTGGCCGCTCAAGACACAGCCGCGGCGCAACCGCCGCACCATCGTTGTCCTTCTTGCCGTCCTGGCCATCATCCTCTTTGGAAGCCGCATCGCACTGTCGTTCTGGGTTGACCTGCTGTGGTTCAGTTCGCTGGGCTATGGAGAGGTTTTCTGGAAGACGCGGGGGCTGCAGTGGGGCATCTTCCTGGCCTTTGCCGCGGTCACTTTTCTCGTCCTTTACGGGGCATTTTCTGCCCTCAAGCGGGCGCATGGCGCCGATATGCCCAGCGACCACACGCTGTTCATCGGCGGCCAGCCGGTCAAGCTGTCGGTCGAGCCGGTCCTGCACCTGGCGGCGGCTGGGGTCTCCCTGGTGATTGCCCTGGCCACCGGCGCGGCCATGCAGGCGCAGTGGGCCACCCTGGCGCTCTACTGGTACGCTCCCGCAGCCACCGGCAGCATGGCCGATCCCATTTTCGGCCGGCCGCTGACCTTCTATCTGTTCACGCTGCCCGCCTGGAACCTCATTGTGGGCTGGCTGCTGACCATGGCCATTCTGACCTGCATCATGGCCGTTCTGTTCATCCTCATCTCGGGCGGCTCCCGCGCCATTGAAGGACGTTTCCGCACCCACATCACCTTGCCCTGGCGCGGCCTCTCGTTCACCGTCGCCTTCCTCCTGTTCGTTCTGGCGATGCGGGTGTACATTGGCCGGTTCGGGCAGTTGTTCGAGCACCACACCGTCTTCGACGGCGTTACCTACACCGGGGCTCACGTGACCCTGGGCGGCATGCTCCTGGTGAGCGCGGCTCTGCTGCTGGGGGCGATCATCGCCTTGGCCGGCGCTGTGCTTAAGCCGCGCGGACGCTGGCTGGTAGCCTCGGTCGTTCCCGCCGTCCTCTGTTATGCCGCCGTCGGCGTGGTCGCCTGGTACGTGAGCAGCTTCATCGTCAAGCCCAATGAACTGGTCCGCGAAACGCCCTATATTGCCCACAATATCGACCTGACCCGCCAGGCCTATGGACTGGATCGCTTCGCGCAGCAGGAGTTCCCCGCCGAAACCACCGTCGAGGCCGCCGATGCCGCCAACAACCAGGCCACCCTGGAGAACATCCGCCTGTGGGACTGGCACGCGCTGCAGGACACGCTGCGCCAGATTCAGGAGATTCGCACCTACTACGACTTCCCCGACATCGACATCGACCGCTATCAAATCGACGGCAACCTGCGCGAGGTGATGCTGGCCGCGCGCGAGTTGAACGTGGACAAGCTGCCCGAGAGCAGCCGCAACTGGATCAACGAGAAGCTGATCTACACCCACGGCTACGGCATCACCATGAACCCCGTGAACGGCTTCACGGCGGAAGGGTTGCCCACCATGATGCTGAGCAACATGCCCGTCCAGAGCACGGTGCCCAGCCTGGTGGTCAAACAGCCCGAGATCTATTTCGGCGAAATGACCAACACCGACGTCTATGTGAAGACCCGCCAGCAGGAGTTCAACTACCCGCAGGGCGACACCAACAACCTCACCTCCTACCACGGCAAAGGGGGCATCGTTCTGGGCGGCTTCCTGCGCCGGGTGCTGATCGCATTCGACCGCGGCGACATTGCCAAGCTGCCCTTCAGCGACGATGTGAACGCGCAGAGCCGTCTGCTCATGCGCCGCACCGTGCGCGAACGCCTGGCCACGCTGGCCCCGTTTCTCACCTTCGACCAGGACCCTTATATGGTTCTGGGCGAGGACGGACGGCTCTCCTGGGTGATGGATGCCTTCACCACCTCGGACAACTATCCGTACTCCACGCACTACATGCTCGACGGCAGCCCCATCAACTACATGCGCAACAGCGTCAAGGCGGTGGTCGACGCCTACGACGGCACCACCACGTTTTATGTTTTCGATAACCAGGACCCGATCCTGGCGGCTTATCGCGGCATCTTTCCCAGCCTTTTCAAGGACGGCTCGTCCATGCCCGCGGGGTTGCGCAAGCACGTCCGCTACCCCGAGCAGTTGCTCAAGGTGCAGGCGGAAGCGTACGGCCTGTACCACATGACCAATCCGGAAGTGTTCTATAACCGCGAGGATTTGTGGACGGTAGCCACTGAAACCGGCATGGCGAACAGCGGGGAGCAGGCGGTGCAGCCCATGGAGCCCAACTTTGTGCTGATGAAGCTGCCCGGAGAAGGGGGCCTGGAGTTTGTGGAGATTCTGCCCTTCACGCCGGCCAACCGCAACAACCTGATCGGCTGGATTGCCGGGCGCAGCGATGGCGCCCACTACGGCACAGCCGTGGTGTACAACTTTCCCAAGACCAAACTGGTGGACGGACCGCAGCAGATCGAGTCGCGCATCGACCAGAATGCGCAGCTTTCCGGGCAACTGACCCTGTGGAATCAGCAGGGCTCCCACGTCCGCCGCGGCAGCCTGCTGGTGATTCCCTGCGGCCGCGCCCTGCTTTATGCCGAGCCGATCTACCTGCAGGCCGAGCACAGCCCCATGCCGGAGTTGCGGCTGGTGGTGCTCGCCCTCCAGGACCGCCTGGCCTACGGGCCTACATTCCAGGCGGCGCTGACCTCCCTGTTTGGCTCGGGGAGCTCGTCCCTCAGCCCCACCGAGGCGCCGCAAGCCGCCTCCCAACCCGGCGCAGCGGCCCAACCCGGCGCAGCGGCCCAGCCCGGCGGCGATCTCAACTCGCTCATTGCCCAGGCGAGCAAGAACTTTGCCGACTACCAGCGTCTCACTGCGGAAGGCAAACTGGGCGAGGCGGGCCAGAAGCTCGATGAGCTGAAGCTGGTTCTGAACAAGCTGAGCACGCATCCCAAATAGCGCCGGGGCTTCGGCGCTGCTTTTGCCACTTCCGCCGCGACGCTTACCGGCGCCGCGGCGGAAATGTTTTTGATCTGTGCACCGCGCCTTGCGCCGGCGCATTTGCAGCCCTGCGGAGTTATCATTTGCACCATGTCCAACAAGCTCCGCTGGGGAGTGCTCAGCACCGCCAACATCGGCCTCAAGAAAGTCCTTCCCGGCATGCAGAAGGGCCAGTACAGCTGCATCGCCGCCATCGCCTCCCGCGACCTCGGCAAGGCTCGGCAGGCGGCCGCCGCACTGGGGATTCCCACGGCCTACGGCTCCTATGAAGAACTGCTCGCCGACCCCGCCATCGACGCCATCTACAATCCTCTGCCCAATCACCTGCACGTTCCCTGGACCATCAAGGCCGCAGAAGCAGGCAAGCACGTACTCTGTGAGAAGCCTCTCAGCCTCACCGTCGCTGAAGCGCAAACGCTGCTCGCCGTGCGCGCCCGCACCGGGGTCAAGATCGGCGAAGCCTTCATGGTCAACTGCCATCCCCAATGGCAGCGCCTGCGCGAGCTGCTCGCCCAGCGCCGCATCGGAGAACTGCGCGCCATCCAGGGCTTCTTCAGCTACTTCAACATCGATCCGTCCAATATCCGCAACCAGGCCGGGATCGGCGGCGGCGCCCTGATGGACATCGGCTGCTACCTCATCCACGCCTCGCGCTACGCCTTCAAGCAAGAGCCAACCCGCGTGGTTGCCAGCATCGAGCGCGACCCGCAGATGCACACCGACCGCCTCACCTCGGCAATTCTCGATTTTCCCGGCGGCCAGTCTGTCTTCACCTGCAGCACGCAACTGGTTCCCTACCAGCGCATCCACTTTCTCGGCAGCCGCGGACGCATCGAGATCGAAATCCCCTTCAATGCGCCTCCGGACCGGCCCACGCGCCTGTTCATCGACGCAGAAGGCGACTTGTTCGGCGGCGGCATCGTCACGGAGACATTCCCGGTCTGCGATCAGTACACGCTGCAGGGCGACGCTTTCTCCAAAGCCGTTTTGGAAAACACTGAAGTTCCCGTCTCCGTTGAAGACGCCATCGGAAACATGGCCGTCATCGAGGCGATCTTCGCTTCCGCCAACTCCGGCCGATGGGAGGCCCCGCAGTTATGAGAGATCTGCCTCTCTCAAAGGTCTACCAGTTGCTCGAACCTGGGCCGGTGATTCTGCTGACCACCGCGCGCAAGGGTCGCGCCAACGTGATGACCATGTCCTGGCACATGATGGTGGAGTTTGAGCCGCCGCTGGTGGCCTGCGTGGTCAGCAATGCCGACTACAGCTTTGCCGCCCTGCGCGCGACCAGGGAGTGCGTCCTGGCCATTCCGCCGCTCGAACTGGCGCCCAAGGTGGTGGAGATCGGCAACTGCTCGGGCCGCGACGTGGACAAGTTCCAGAAATTCGGCCTGACGCCAAAACCGGCCATGCACGTGGCCGCGCCGCTGGTGGCCGAGTGCTTCGCCAATCTCGAATGCCGGGTGGCCGAGACCCGGCTCGTCAACAAATACAATCTCTTCGTTCTTGAAGTGCTCAAAGCCTGGACCGACCCGGCGCAGAAGCATCCCAGGACCATCCACCATCATGGATACGGCAATTTTGTGGTGGACGGCGAGACCATCAAGCTGAAGTCCAGGATGCCGTGAACGCAAAGAGCGGAATGCGCAAGCCCTTCATTCGGGCATGCGCATTCCGCTCTTCAATGTCTACAGCGGTACGCTGCGCGCCGCTCCTACTCTCGCGCAATTCGCTGTTGCAGGCTCCCGTCCGCGTTCAGGACGTCGACCTCCAGCGCCATCTTCCCGTCCGCATGGGTTGAGCAACTCAGGCAGGGGTCGAAGGAACGGATCAGGCCCTCCATCCGGTTCAGCGCGCCCTCTGTCACCGTTCTTCCGGAGATGTACTTGTCGGCGACCTGCCTGAGGCCGCGATTCATTGCCAGAGTGTTATGCCCCGTGGCGACGATGAGGTTGACGCTGGTAATCATGCCGTTGCCGTCGACCTTGTAGTGGTGAATCAAGGTGCCGCGCGGCGCTTCGATGATGCCGATGCCCTGTGCTTCATTGGCCTTGGCCTCGGCGCGAATGTCCTTGCCCAGAATATCGGGCTCCTGAAGAATCTGCTGCATCCGCTCGATGGCGAAGACAATCTCAATCAGCCGCGCGTAGTGATTGTGGAATGAACTAAGCGAGACGTTTCCGAACCGCTGGCGGAATTCGTTCAATGCCTCATCCGCCAGGGGCGTGCCACATTGCCGCGCGATGTTCAGGCGTGCGGCCGGACCGACGCGGTAGATACCATTCGGAAATCCCAGAGGCTTGTAGTAGGGCGCCTTCATGTAACTGGCGGAGTCCACGCTTTCGCCCACATACTGCTGGTAATCCCTGGGATGAATGTTGTCGGCGATGATGTGCCCATCCGCATCGGCAAAGCGCAGCCTGCCCTCGTGGCGCCTGCCGGAGCCATACAGGCACAGATTTCCGTCCTTGCGGCCGATGGTCATGAACAGGGAGCGAAAGTTGGCGAAGGTCTCGACCTCATCGCTCAACTCTTCCATCATGTGCTTGAAGAATTCCAGGGTGCGCGTTGCGATCCCCAGCGCATCGGGAATGCTCTTCAGGATTTCGTCCCTGGTTGCCTCGGTCATCGGCGCGGCAACGCCGCCGGGCACGATCCAGGGGGAGTGAATCCGCTTGCCGCCAAGCAGCTCAATGACGTGCTGCCCCCACTTCCGCAGGCGAATGCCTTCCACCGCCAGATCGGGATATTTTGCCGCCAGGCCCAGGATGTTCCGCTCCGCCGGGTTTGCATCCCAGCCCATCAGGAAGTCCGGCGAGGAGAGGTGGAAGAAGCTGAGCGCGTGCGACTGGGTGATCTGGGCCAGATGCACGGTGCGGCGCAACAATTCGGCCGGCTCCGGAATGCGCAGCCCCATGATGGCATCGCACGCCTTGGCTCCTGCCAACAGATGACTGATGGGGCAGATGCCGCAGACGCGCGCCGTGATCGAGGGCATTTCATAGAACGGCCGGCCTTGACAGAACTTCTCAAATCCGCGGAACTGAAGCACGTGAAGGTGCGCGTCCTGCACCACGCCGTGGTCGTCGAGCTGAATGGTGATCTTTCCGTGCCCTTCAATCCTGGTGATTCCATTAATTCGTATCGTCTGCATCGACTCGCTCCTAATTGCCAAAGTGACACTGAGTGGCCAAATCGGGCACGCGCCCGGCGAGTACCTCGCTCAGGACAAAAAAGATCAGGTCCGCCGAGGGCGGGCATCCGGGCACAAACAGATCCACCGGCACCAGCTCATGGAGCGGGATCACCTTGGGCTCCAGTTTCGGAACCTCGATGGTCGGCGTTCCGGGGTTATCCGTTGCGTTCTCGACGTAACCGCAGTGGAGCACGTCTTCGAGAAGAAAGTTGTTGCGCATGGCGGGCACGTTGCCGGTCACCGCGCAATCGCCCAGGGCCACCAGAAGCTTGGTTCTGCTGCGCACCAGTTTGATTTTCTCAATGTCCTCATCGCTGGCGATGGCGCCCTCGACCAGCGTCAGGTCCACGTTCTCAGGAAACTCCTTGGCGTCCACCACCGGGCTGTACACCAGTTCGATCTTGCCGGCGATGTCCAGCAGCCGTTCGTCGATGTCCAGGAGCGACATGTGGCAGCCAGAGCATCCGTCCAGCCATAGCGTTGCAATCCGTGCTTTCTCTGTCATTGTGCCTCCCCGCGCATCTGGAGAAGATATGGCAAGAAATTTGGCTTGGTCATCTCCGAGACAGCTTTGCCTTTCTCGACAAGCGCGCCGACCGGGCAAACGCTCACGCATTTGCCGCAATTGGTGCAGGTTTCCGAAGCTCCCCAGGGCTCTCCCAGGTCGGTGATCATGCGCGCGCCTATACCGCGGCCGGTGATGTCCCAAGTGTGAGCGCCTTCGATCTCGTCGCACACGCGCAGGCAGCGGGTGCAGAGGACGCAGCGATTGTGGTCCACAACGAAGCGCCGGTGAGAGCCGTCCGTGGCGCACTGCATGTGCAGGTAGGGCAGGGTCACATGGTTCACTCCCAGCTTCTGCGCCAAAGCCTGCAGTTCGCAGTGGCCGGAAGAAACGCACACCGCGCACACGTGATTGCGCTCGGTGAGCATCAACTCGACAATCAGCTTGCGGAATTCCATCAGCTGCGGCGAGTGCGCCGTAACCTCCATCCCCTCCTGGGCCTGGGTGACGCAGGCCGGCAGCAGCTTGTTGCTGCCCTTCACTTCGACCAGGCACAACCGGCATGCACCGATCCCACTCAGTCCGTCGAAGTTGCACAGGGTTGGGATATCGATGCCGTTCTCGCGCGCCACTTCAAGGACGGTCTGATGTTCGGCCGCGCAAACTTCCTTGCCATCGATCGTGAGCGTCTTGACTTGATACTGATTTCGCTCTGGCATCTGTCGGCTCTCCTCACTTCTCAATCGTGCTGGCTGGCGACTTGGAACAAGCGCACTTGCCCTGTGCGCAGGTCTTGTCGTTGATGTGCTGCAGATACTCTTCGCGGAAGTACTTGATCGTGCTGCTCACCGGATTGGGCGCGGTCTGGCCGAGCCCGCACAGCGCGGTGCGCTTGACCATGACGCCAAGACGTTCCAGCGTGTCCAGGTCTTCCATGCGCCCCTGGCCCTCGCTGATCCGTTCCAGCAGGCCATAGAGTTGCGTTGTGCCCACCCGGCAGGGGATGCACTTGCCGCAGGATTCGTCGCGCGTGAAGTCCATGAAGAACTTGGCCACGTCGACCATGCAGGCGGAGTCATCCATGATGATCATGCCGCCCGAGCCCATGATGGAACCCGCTGCCATCAGCGACTCGTAATCGACATTCATGTCGAGGAACTGCTCCGGGATGCAGCCGCCCGAAGGGCCTCCGGTTTGAACCGCCTTGAATTTGCGATCGCCAGGGATGCCGCCGCCCAGTTTGAAAACCAGGTCGCGCAGCTTGATGCCCATGGGCACTTCGATCAGGCCGGTGTTGTTGACATCGCCGACCAGCGCAAACACCTTGGTGCCTTTGCTCTTTTCGGTGCCGATGGAGGCGTACCAGTCGCCGCCCTTGCGAAGGATGGGAGCGATGTTGGCAAACGTCTCCACGTTGTTCAGCAGCGTGGCGCAATGATTCAGCCCGGAATAGGCCGGGAACGGCGGACGCGGACGCGGCACGCCGCGCTTGCCCTCGACCGAGGCGATCAGTGCGGTTTCCTCGCCGCAAACGAACGCGCCCGCCCCGAGGCGGACTTCCAACTCGAAGTTGAAGTCCGATTCCCCAATTCTCTTGCCCAGCAGGCCCATTTTCTCCGCCTGACGAATGGCGATCTTCAACCGCTTCACCGCCAGCGGGTACTCGGCGCGGCAGTAGATGTACCCCTTGTCGGCGCCCACCGCGTACGCTGCGATCGCCATGCCTTCGAGCACGCGATGAGGATCGCTCTCCAGAACCGAGCGATCCATGAATGCGCCTGGGTCGCCTTCGTCGGCGTTGCAGATCACATACTTCTGCTCGCCCGGAGCCTTGGCCACCATGGACCATTTCAAGCCGGTCGGATAGCCGCCGCCGCCGCGTCCGCGCAGGCCGCTCTTGATGATTTCCTGTACGACATCGTCACGGGAGCGATCGGCAACGCAGTGCAGCAATGCCTGATAGCCATCCACGCCGATGTAGTCTTCGATCCGCTCGGGGTCAATCTCGCCGCAGTGCTCCAGCACGATCTTCTTCTGCTCGGCAAAAAACGGAATGTCGGGAGACAGGGCGAACTCGGGAATGGGCTGGCCGTCAAGATTGTCGACGATGGCGTTGAGCACCTCGGGACGATTCGCCGGCACCTTGCGATAATAGGTGTGCTGCGGCTCGCTGCGCAGCAGAGGGCCCTCGGCGCACAATCCCATGCAACCCACGCCCTTCACCTTGCAAGTGCCTTCCAGACCGCGCTCCTGAACAATGTTCTGCAGACCCTTCAGGACCTGGTCGCTGTGCAGAGACAAACACCCGGCGGCAACCGAGACGTTCAACCGGTGCTTGATCTTCTTCTGCTCTTCCTTTTCGTTTTCGGCAATTTCCTCTAGCTCATCCAGCGTCATGACCCATCCACCTCCGAATCTGTTCTTTTACGGCGCCGGCCTGCACCTTGGGAACTACCTCCCCGTCAAAAACCACCGCGGGAGCAAGGCTGCAGGCTCCAATGCAGCGGGCGGCAACGACCGACACCTTGCCATCCTGCGTGGTTTCGCCGGCTTTCACGTGGGTCTCTTCCTCAATCGTCTTCATCAGATTGCCGGCGCCCTTGACGTAGCAGCCCGTTCCCATGCATACGACGCACGTGTGCTCGCCCGGCGGCTTCATGCTGAAGAAGTGATAGTAGGTTGCGACGCCGAAGACCTTGCTGAGCGGCAGCCGCAACGAAGAAGCAACAAAGCGCAGCGAAACGCCGTCCAGATAGCCGAACGATTCCTGCACGGTGTGAAGGACTTCAATCAGCGCGGAGGCCTTGTGGCCATGACGCCGCATGGTGGCCTCCACCAGTTTCCATCGCTTGTCACTGGAAGGAAGAGGAACAGATGCCGGGTACGCTTGCATGCATGTACTCCTTTCTCTTGCAACCAATCGCGGCTTGGCGATCACTCCTCAATGCCCCGCCGCCATGCGCGGTCAGCGAATGTGTGGCAGAGAGCCCTTTGAAGTTCCCCGGTTGCCGGGGAGTTTCACTTTGCAAGCCGCGATTGGTTCGGTGGTCACAGAATCAGCTGCGCTACAAGGCGCGATGCAATTCCACGGCGACCTTCAGGTCCGCCTTCTGTTCGGGATGACCGCTTATCGTTGCCGAATCGCCGTTGATTGAACCCTTAAGAAACAGCATCAACGGCCGATGCAAATCGGGCGGAACCTTGGCCGCCGCGTAAGGGCTGACGCGAATATTGGCATAGATATTGGGCCCGTCCGACTGATACGAACCGGTGTAAGTGTGCGCGGGATCGCCACCCAGAATCTCTCCGTCGCGCAACACGGCCAAGCCGTCTCCCTGCACCGGTCCAGCGGTGAAATGTGTATACCAGAGACCTTCCATCTTCATTCCTCCTCAGTGAATAAGAGCAATTACGGTGGATCAGCATACTCTTAACTCTCAAACCTGCCAATGCGAAATCCGCGCCTTGAAGAAACACACAGTAATCAGGGCGACGGCTGCAAGCCTGTGAGTTGCATCTACATCTTTGCGATCAAGGTTCACCATCCAATGGCGCCGGGGTCGCTTTTTTGGCGGCTGACTCAGGCAAATCAACACACCCTTGCAGCACCCAGCGGGATTGCGATCGGAACCATACAATTTTCTGCGCAACCATCTTGCAATTGCAGGGTGCAAAGTTGGCGGTGATAGCCGTCACATCGTGATATGAAATGAACTAATGTACTATCCCCACCATGACAGCGGTGATCCTGATTTTGATTGCGCCATGCTCGCTTCTGATCGGCGCCGCGCTGCAGATTCTGGTGGCGCGGCTCTGTTCCGCGCGGGTGAAGGGCGTTCTTGCCGTTCTCACTTGCCTGCCTGCGCTCTTCGCCGTGGCTGCAACCGTGCCCCTGGTCCGTGCAGGCCAGGCAGTGGATCTGAATCTGCTGGGGTGGGATGGTCCGCTCGCGCTGGTTCTGCATGTGGACGCGCTCAGCGTCCTCTTCGCATTCATGGGCGCAGGCCTGGGCGCTCTCGTGCTGCTCTATTCCATCGGTTACATGGCGCACGACCGCGCCGCCACCCGCTTCTACTGCCTGATGCAGATCTTCATCGGCGGCTTCATCGGGCTGGTGTACAGCGCCAATCTGTTCGTCCTTTATCTTTGCTGGGAGTTAGTTGGGCTCTGCTCGTTCAGCCTGGTGGGATTCTGGTATACCAACCGCGAGGCCGTGCATGGCGCGCGCAAAGTGCTGCTGATGACGCACATCGCGGGCTACGGCCTGCTGGCGGGCATCCTGACCATTTATTTCCGCACAGGAAACGCCCTGTGGACCGATCCCGCCGTGGCCCACGCCTTCACCACGGGCGTGTTTCTGCTGATGCTGGTGGCTCTGGTGGCCAAGTCCGTGCAGGTGCCTCTGCACACCTGGATTCCCGAGGCCATGGCCGCGCCCACCCCGGTGAGCGCTTTGCTGCATGCGGCCTGTTATGTGACGGCCGGCGTGTATCTGGCGGCGCGCATGCACAGCTTTGGCGTGTGGCCGGCGGCCTGGGGCGCAACGCTGGTCTGGATCGGCACCGTCACCATGGCGGTGGGTGTGATGTACGCCATGGTGCAAACCGATCTGAAACGCATGCTGGCCTTCTCCACGGTGAGCCAGATCGGCTACATGATGATGGGCCTGGGAATCGGCACGCCGCTGGCCATCACCGCGGGGCTGTTCCATTGCCTCAATCACGGATTCTTCAAAGGCGGGTTGTTCTTGAACGCGGGCGCGGTGCAGCACGCCGCGGGCACGCGCGACATGAACGAACTGGGCGGCCTGTCGCAGCGCATGCCGCACACCACCCTGTCGTGGCTCATCGGAGTGGGCAGCATGATGGGCGTTCCGCTGATGAGCGGCTTCGCCAGCAAGTGGATGCTTTACGCGGCTGCCTTGCAGGCGGGATGGGTGGTTCCCGCCATGGTGGCGTGGGCCGTCAGTCTGGGCACGGTCTTCCTTTGCGTCAAGGCCACCAGTTCGGTCTTCCTGGGGCCGCTGACGGAAAAGACCGAGGACGCGCACGAAGCTCCGCCCACCATGTTGTGGGGGATGGGATTCATGGCCGCGGGCAGCATCGTCCTGGGCGTCGCCCCGCAATTGGCGGTCAACTATCTGCTCAATCCCATCCTGGCCGCGCTGGGAATCGGCGCCGGGGTGCAGGTAACCTGGTTCGGGTTGTTCGCCAATGCCGGCAGCTTCTCCACCACGGGCGGCCTGGTGCTGGCCCTGGTTTCATTGATTCTGGGCGGCGTCATCTATGCCATCGCCTACGTTGCTCGCCCCGCCACGGTTGCCGCGGGCTCCGGGGGACCGGCGCTGGCCACTGCCGGAGGCGGCATCTTTACCGGCGGAGAACCGCTGTCAGACGAGTCGCGTTTCACGGCCGGCGACTTCTCCGAGATCTTTCTGCAGAACTGGCATTCGTTCTTCCACTGGACCAATGTGGACCGCGTTTACCTGGGCATCTGGCAAGGGTTGCAAGCGGCCTCGCGGGTTCTGGGCGTCGCGGTCTCCTGGATGGAGCAGCGCTCCGCGCTCCTGATCGTGGTGCTGGCGGCAGCAATGCTGGCCTGCGTTCGCTGGCTTGTGCCGGGCATCGTCGCTGCTGTCGCCGGCGTGCCTCCAGCGCCATCGCCGCATACGCCGGCTCTTCTGGTTGCCGCTTGCGCCGCGGCCGCGGCTGCTCTGGTGCTTGCCGCGCTCACTCAATCTTCAAGCCGCCGCCTGGCGCCGCTGATGATTCTGATCGGCTCGGCCGCCGTTGCGGGTCTGGTGGTCGGCGATCCATGGCTTCGCCTTGGGCTTCTGGAGCTCAGCGCTCTTGTGACCATTCCGCTGGTGTGGCAAACCGCAAAAACGCGCCCCGCCCGGCTCGCCTATCTCGCGGTTGTCGCCATCTCCGCTGTGTCGCTGCTCTGCAGCGACCTGCTGATGGAACGCGGGCAGGCAAACTGGGCGCGGGCGCTGCTGATCACCAGCATCTGCGTCAAGCTGGCCGCGGTCCCGCTGTTCTTCTGGCTGCTGCGGCTGGCCGACGAACTGCCCGCTCTGGTGCTGGGCCTGATTATCGCGGTCGTGGATATGGCCGCCTTTGGCGAACTGTTCATCGCCGCCCAGGCTTCTCCGGCAATGCTCACTCCCCTCCACTTGTGGCTGGGTTTGGCGGCTGCATCGTCGCTGATCGCTTCTCTGCTGATGCTTTCGCAGCGCAGCCTCAAGCGCCTGCTGGTTCTCTCGACGGTTGAGGACATCGGCTTCCTGCTGCTGGGACTCGCCTCCTTGAGTTCCCTGGGGACCTCGGGCGCGCTGATCGCGGCTTCTACCCATGCCCTGGCCAAGGCTCTTCTGTTTGTCTGCCTCAGCGGTCCGGAGGCCGCGGGTGCGCTGGACGGCAAGCATACGGGCCTCATCAGCCGCTTCCCGGTCAGCGCCTTCGGCTTCCTGTTTGGAATGCTGGCCATGGTGGGCGTGCCTCCGACCCTTGGTTACATTGGCCGCTGGCGGCTCTACGAAACCGCATTGCAGATCAGCCCTCTGCTGCTGGCGGTGTTCATTCTCTCATCCATCTTTTCGCTGATTGCCTATGCATTGGCTTTAACCAGCATCTGGTGGGGTCCGGCGCATGAACCGGCGCCGCCGCCTTCCGGCTCGCCCCCGCATCGCGAACTGATTCCGATGCAGACCGCGATCCTTGCGCTGGTATTGTTGCTGCTGGCTGCGGGGATATGGCCGAGTGCAGTGCAACTGCTGCTGGGGGGTAGACCATGAATCTGTGGAATCGATTGATGTGTTACAGCCGCCGCCACAGTCCATGGCTCTTTCACATGAACGCCGGCAGTTGCAACGGTTGCGATATCGAACTCATCGCCAGCCTCACGCCGCGCTACGACGCCGAGCAGTTGGGCGTGCGTCTGGAAGGCAGCCCGCGGCACGCCGACATTCTCTGCATCACCGGCCCGGTCACCCATAACTGCGTCCAGGCCATCCATACCGTCTACGGGCAGGTATGCGGACCCAAGGCCGTGGTAGCGATCGGCTCCTGCCCGGCCACGACCAACGTCTTCATCGACAGCCGCACCGTGGACGGGCCTCTCAACAAACATATCCCGGTGGATGTCTTTGTTCCCGGCTGCCCGCCCCGGCCTGACGCCATCATCCAGGGAATTGCCAAGGCGGCGGAGATTCTGGCCAACCGAGCCATGAATCCGCCGGCGCCCGAAACCGCGGCCGCACCACCAACCGCGCCGCAATCCAGTGAGGTGCAGCCATGAACCTGACCACTGCCCTGGCGCGCCTGCTCATCTTTCCCGGACTTCTGTTCGCCGTGCCCGCCGCATGGTTCTTCCTGTGGGTGGAGCGCAAGGCGGTGGCGCTCATGCAGGGCCGCATCGGCCCTCCGTTCATGCAGCCGTTCTTCGACTTCATCAAGCTGCTGGGCAAGACCACGCCGCCCCGCAACGGCATAGGCGGCCTGCTGATGCAGGCCTGGCCGCTGCTGGCGGTTGCCTCGGCCGCGGGCGCCGTGGGCCTGTTGCCCGTGCTGCCGTCCTCAGGCGGATTTGAAGGCGACCTGATCCTGTTGCTGGCGCTGCTGGAAGTGCCTTCCATGTGCATCATCGCCGCCGGCTTCTCCTCGCGCTCGCTCTTTGGCGCCATCGGCTCGGCGCGCGAAGCCGCCTTGAGCGTCTCCTACAACATCGTTTTCCTTCTGGCCATCGTTTCCATCGCCGCCTCGCAGCATACTTTCCGGCTTGAGGCGCTGGCCCAACTGCCGGCCTCGCCCATGCGCTGGGTGGGCATCCTGGCTATCCTGATCTGCCTGCCCGCCAAGTTGCATCTCAATCCCTTCTCCCTGCCCAACGCAGAGCAGGAAATCTACTCCGGGCCGATGACCGAGTACGCCGGTCCCGAGTTGGCCATGTGGGAGCTTTCCCACGGACTGGAGTGGGTTGCGGCTACCGGGTTGGTAGCCACGCTGGCCGCTCCGCATCTTACCGTCTGGTGGCTCGCCGCCATGCTGTTTGTCGTGCTCTGCTTTGTCATCGTGCTGCTGTTGTCGGTGATCGCGTCCGCCACAGCCCGGTTGGCGATCGACACGACAGTGCGTTTTTACTGGAAGGTTACGCTGATCTTCGTGGTCCTGGCCGTTTCTTCCGCTCTCCTGATGAGGCTTAGATCATGAATATCCTGACCATGCTGTGGAAGAACCTGCTGGGTGGCTCGCGGACGCTGCTCTTTCCCGCGCGCCCCAAGGTAACGGAGCATTACCGGGGCCTGGTGCGCTTCGATCCCGCGCTCTGCACCGGCTGCGCTGTGTGCAGATTTCGCTGCACCGCGCGCGCCATCGAGTTTCGCGCCGGCAAGGGCGACTTCAACTGGAGCTACGATCCCGGCCACTGCACCTTCTGCGGCCGCTGCGTGGAAGGCTGCAAGACGCATGCGCTGAGCCAGGAGTCCGCCTGCCCGCCCATCTATCTGACGCCTGGCGCGTTGAAGGAGTCCTATACCGTAGTCCGCAAGCCACCTGCTCCCAAAGCCGCTACGGCCGTTCCCCCGGCGCGCACCGCGGAGCCGCCACTCACCGAACCGAAAGCGGACGCCGCGGCTGGAGACAAACAATGAACCTGCTTGAGAGCATTCCGGAAAAACTGGGCATCGCGAATACCTGGGTCGAGTCGGGCGGCGTGCATTGGCTGGCGCCCGGCGCCGTGAGCGTGCGCGAGCTGGCCAAGGCGATGAACGCGGCCCAGGCCCGCTTCATCACCATCACCGCCTACCAGTTGCCCGGCGATGAAGGACTTCGCCTGGAGTATCACTGGGACCTCGACGGCCAGTTGCTGGGCTTTCCCTTTTTGCTGGCCAGCCACTCCATCGACAGCATCTACGACCTGTGCGAAGCCGCGGACTGGATCGAGCGCGAAATCCACGAAGGCTTTGCCGTGGACTTTGTGGGACGCGAGTACGAACCGCTCCAATTGCGCACGGGAGACAAGCTGGGAATCAATCTGCGCGAGGAGGCCAAATGAGCTACAAGATTCCCATGGGTCCCTACCACCCTGGACTGGAAGAACCCTACAAGCTGGAAATGATCTGCGACGGCGAAACCGTGCGCGACGCCAAGCTGCACATCGGGTTCAACCTGCGCGGCATTGAGCACCTGGCCGAAACCCGCAACTACATTCAGGTAACCGCGCTGATGGAGCGGGTGTGCGGCATCTGCTCGAACATCCACACGCTCACCCTTTGCCAGGCCATGGAGCAGCTGACCGGGCAGACGCCGCCGCCGCGCGCCCAGTATATCCGCGTCATCGTGGCGGAGCTGGAGCGCCTGCACTCGCATGTGCTCTGGGCCGGCATCGCCGCCAAGCTCATGGGCTTCAAGACCATGTTCATGACCTGCTTCGAGCTGCGCGAGAAAGTCATGGATGTGCTCCAGGCCATCTCCGGCAACCGCGTCAACTATTCCATGAACCGCATCGGCGGAGTCAATCGCGACATCGAGGACCCGCTCGCTCTGCTGCCCCTGATCGATGCGCTGGAGAAGGAGATGGGGCGCACCATCGTTCCCATCTTTACCACCAGCACCACGGCGCGCAAGCGCTGCGCGGGCATCGGCGTCCTGACCCACGAGAAAGCCCTCTCCTGCGGCGTTGTGGGCCCCACGGCACGAGCCTCGGGCCTGGCCCAGGATTTGCGCCGCGCCGCGCCCTACGCGGCCTATGCGGAGATGGAATTCGATGTGCCCGTGGTGCCGGATGGCGACGTGCGCGCCCGCGTGCTGGTACGCGCGCTGGAAATCCTGGAAAGCTGCCGCATTCTGCGCCAGGCGCTCACCAAAATGCCGCCCGGCGAAATCGACACTGGAGACGGCAAGATCGCTTTCGCCACCGCGACGGCCACCAGCCGCGTGGAAGCGCCGCGCGGCGAAGTCATGTATAGCGTCTCCTGGAAAGAGAACTCCCGGAACCCCAGCCGCGTGCATGTGCGCACCCCAACCTTTGCCAACATGCCGGCCATCCGCTGGATGGTGCAGGGCGCGCGCCTTGCGGATACGCCGCTGATTCAGGCCTCCATCGACCCCTGCTACTCCTGCACCGACAGATAATTGATTCGGCTCCTGACAATTGCATTTTGATCTCCCACCCTTGCGACAGAATAAAGTCGCAAGGACGGGGCACGGAGATTTGTGCGGCGTCCAAGAGGGGTCCCTCTCTGCCCTGACCCGCCGCTGCGTGCGGGTAGTTCAGGATGACAGCATGTTGATGTATATTGCTTTCGGGCCGGGTCATGCGCTGCGTTCGCTGTCCTGAATCCGGCAGGGGAAGGTCATGCGCACTGGAAATACATTCCGGAATGTAATCGCAGGTTTCGCGCTCACACTGGCATTGCTCCCCGGCTCTGTTCTCGCGGCGGGCGCGCCTCAGCACTCGGCGTCGGAGCGCGCGGTCGCCACGCAGACCGAGGGCAACTTCCTGCTTGAGAATCATGCCATCGGCGCGAAGTGGACTGTGGCGGCGGGCAAGATCAACAAGCTGGTAATCATGGACCGCCTGCATGGCACCGAGCTACGCGTCGCCGCGCCCTTCGCCATTCTTCTGAAGGATGGAACGATCTACGACGCCGGCAACCTGCAACTCGCCGGCCAGCCAGCCAGGCGCGAGCTGGCCCCCAGGCCGGATGCCTCCCGCCTGGCCGACCGCCTGCATGGCGCAGAGTTCGACTTTCCCCTGGAAAGCGGCGACCGTTCCCTGCATGTGGTGTGGTCCCTGATTCTTCTCGACGGCTCGACTTACCTCCGGCAGCTTGTCACCATCACCGCGGCCGGCCAGGATCTTGCCATCAGCCGCGTGGAGTTAGTCGACCTGCCGCTGGCCGCGGCGCATGTGAGCGGATCGGTGGAGGGCTCGCCCCTGGTGGCCGGGAATCTCTTCCTTGGCTTCGAGCATCCGCTCGCGCACAGCAAGGTGACTGCCGGCCGCGCAACCGCCTGGATGGATCGCGACCTGCCGCTCAAGGCAAACCAGTCGATCACTTACTCCTCGGTGATTGGCGTGGCGCGCGCAGGGCAAATGCGGCGCGACTTTCTTGCCTATCTCGAACGCGAGCGGGCGCACCCTTACCGGACGTTTCTGCACTATAACTCCTGGTACGATCTTGGTTACTTCACATCCTATGACCAGGCGGGCGCGCTGGACCGCGTGAATGCATTCGGACACGAGTTGGAGCAGAAGCGCGGCGTAAAGCTGGACTCGTATCTGTTCGACGACGGCTGGGACAACCACAAGTCCCTGTGGAAGTTCAACGCGGGATTCCCCAGCGGCTTCACGCCGGTGAAGGAAGCGGCGGAGAAGTACGGCGCCGAGCCCGGAGTATGGATGTCTCCCTGGGGCGGCTACTCCAGGCCGAAGCAGGAGCGGATCGAGTTCGGAAAAGCCGCTGGATACGAGGTGGTGGCCGACGGATACGCGCTCTCCGGCCCGAAGTATTACGCCGCCTTCCGCGATGTCTGCCTGGAGATGATTCAAAAGTACGGCGTGAACCAGTTCAAGTTCGACGGCACCGGCAACGTCGATTCGGTCTTCCCCGGCAGCGCCTTCGACAGCGACTTTTCCGCCGCCATCCACCTGATCGGCGAGCTGCGCGCGGCCAAGCCCGATATCTATATCAACCTGACCACAGGTACCTGGCCTTCGCCCTTCTGGCTCATGGATGCCGACGCCATCTGGCGCGGCGGCGAAGATGACTCGACAGCCGGCGTAGGCAGTTATCGCGAGCGCTGGATCACTTATCGCGACGCGGACACGTATGAGCGCGTGGTGCAGAATGGGCCGCTCTACCCGCTCAACTCGCTCATGCTCCATGGCCTGATCTACGCCCGCTTTCACAAGCAGCTCGACAAGGACCCCGGCAACGACTTTCGCAACGAGATACGCTCCTACTTCGGCACCGGCACGCAGCTCCAGGAGATGTACATCACTCCATCGCTGCTGACCAAGGCCAACTGGGACGACCTTGCCGAGGCGGCCAGGTGGTCGCGCGCCAACGCCGAAGTCTTGCAGGATACGCACTGGATCGGCGGCGACCCGGCCTGGCTGGAGGTGTATGGATGGGCCTCGTGGACGCCGCGGAAAGGCATCCTGGTCTTGCGCAATCCCAGCGACTGGGCGAAGACAATTTCCCTCAAGCTTCAGGATGCTTTTGAACTACCACCGGATGCCGCGCAGGAGTATGCTGCTATGAGCCCGTGGAAAGACGACGCAGGGCGCCCCGCAGTCGTGCTTCGAGCGCAGCAGGCGCATGAGTTTCAGCTCGCTCCGTTCGAGGTGCTCACGCTCGACCTCCTGCCCAGGACAACCGCGCATGACTGAACCCCAGGAAAGGATGAGACCCATGGTTACCCCGACTCTTCTCGTTCTGGCCGCCGGTATGGGCAGCCGTTATGGCGGCATGAAGCAGATCGATCCGGTTGGACCCGACGGCGAAGCCATCATGGACTATTCCATCTTTGACGCCCGCCGCGCCGGCTTCGGCAAGGTTGTATTCGTGATCCGCAAGGAAATTGAGCAGCCCTTCAAACAGATGATCGGCAACCGGTTCGATAAGCGCATCGCGGTTGATTACGTCTTTCAGGAAATGGGAAAGCTGACGCCGGGATTCACCCTGCCCGCCGGCCGCACCAAGCCGTGGGGCACCACGCACGCCATCCTGATGGCCACCGGCGCCATTCACGAGCCCTTTGCCGTGATCAACGCCGACGATTTTTATGGAGCGGACAGCTTCCGCACCCTGGCCCGCCACTTGCAGTCCGGCACCGAGGACTACGCCATGGTGGGATATGTTTTGCGCAATACTCTCTCCGAATTTGGTTCGGTGGCCCGCGGCGTGTGCCAGGTGGACAGCGACGGCTATCTGAAGGAGGTTGTCGAGCTGAAAAGCATCGAACGCGAGGGCGGTCACGCCATCGACACCGATGCGGAAGGCAAGGTAACCAAGCTGAAGGGGGACGAGGTTGTCTCCATGAACATGTGGGGCTTCACTCCGAAGATCTTTCCGCACCTGCGCGATCACTTTCAGAGATTTCTTCAGCAGCATGGCGCGGATTTGAAGGCGGAGAGCTACATCCCCAGCACCGTGAATGAACTGCTGCTCACCGGGCAGGCGCGCGTCAAGGTCCTGCGCTCCGCCGATTCCTGGTTTGGCGTCACCTACCGCGAGGACCGCCCTCGCGCCGTCGAAAGCATCCGCCGCCTTATTGAGAGCGGTTATTATCCGAAAAGACTTTGGGCATAATTCCGGAACACACAATCGGCGCCGCGGCTCGCCAGTTTCAGATCGATGGCGAGTTCCGCGGCGCCACACCTTACGGAAGCGGTCACATCAACGACACCTGGTGCGCGGTCTTCCTTGAGGCGGGCGCGCCGGTGCGCTATACCTTGCAGCGCATCAACCACCACATCTTCCAGCGCCCTGCCGCGCTGATGGAGAACATCCGGCGCGTAACCACGCACCTGGCCGCGCAGTTGGCAGGCGAGCCGGATGCGGCGCGCCGTGCGCTCACCCTCATTCCGGCGCGCGACGGTCAGGCCTGGCACATGGATGCGGAGGGCAACCACTGGCGCGCCTACCGCTTCATTGAGCAGGCCCGCACCTACGACGCCGTCGAATCGCCCGCGCAGGCCTTTCAGGCGGCCAGGGCGTTTGGCCATTTCCAGGAGCTGCTGGCCAGTTTGCCCGCGCCGCCCTTGCACGACACCATCCCCGACTTCCACCACACGCCCAAGCGGTTCCAGGCTCTGCGGCAGGCCATCGAGGCGGACGCAGCCGGGCGCGCCCTCCTGGCCAAACCGGAGATTGACTTCGCCCTGGCCCATGAATCGATTGCCGGTGTCCTTCTCGATGCCAACCTGCCGGAGCGCGTCACCCATAACGACACCAAGATCAACAATGTCCTGCTCGACGAGGCCAGCGGCGAAGCCCTGTGCGTCATCGACCTGGATACCGTGATGCCCGGACTGGCGCCCTACGATTTTGGAGACATGGTGCGCACGGCCACCTGCCCGGCGCAGGAAGACGAGCGGGATCTGTCCAGAATCGCGATGCAGTTCCCCCTCTTCGAGGCGCTGGCGCGCGGCTATCTTGCCTCGGCAGGCGGCTTCCTGACCAAGGCGGAGAAGCGGCTCCTTCCCTTCTCCGGCAAGCTGATCACCCTGGAGATCGGCATCCGCTTCCTCACCGACTATCTGGGCGGCGACACCTATTTCAAGGTGCATCGCGAGGGCCAGAACCTGGACCGCTGCCGCACCCAGTTCAAACTGGTCGAGTCCATCGAGCGGCAGGAGGAAGCCATGGAGCGGCTGGTCGAGTCGCTGGAGCCGTGAGCGGTCTGCGGGCCGTTCCCTGCCTGTGCAAAACCCGGTAAAAACCTTTGAACAAGGGCAATTCAGCACTGTTTTCCGCAGATTTTTCAAGAATGGGAATTCCGGCCTCCCTTATCCACAAAAACCCCGCTTGCTGCCGTTGACCCTGCCCGCCGCGCTCCTTAGAGTCGGTAAAAGGGGGCGTGGTCTCTTCGCCCTCCGCTTGTTGGGCGTCGGCAGGTTGCCGTCGCTGGCTGAATCGCACGTGGGCCACCCTATCGACTCGGAGTGAAAATGCTGAAACTAAAGAAGATCCACATCCTCGGCTTTAAAAGCTTCTGCGACCGCACGGAGTTGACCGTGCCGGGTACAGGTATTGCCGTGGTGGTGGGCCCGAATGGGTGCGGCAAGTCGAACATCCTGGACGGGGTGAGCTGGGTGCTGGGCGAGCAGAGCGCTAAAACCTTGCGCGGCACGCACATGCAGGACGTGATCTTTGCCGGAACCAGGGACCGCAAGGCGCTGGGCATGGCCGAAGTGACGCTCACCATGGTCGATCCCGAGACCTACGAGGGGCCGGTGCCCGTGGAGCCCGAGGTCCAGGTCGACCACGACGGTCCCACCGACTGGGACGAGGAAGAAGTGCGCCGCCAGCGCGCCAACGAAGCCGAAGAGATCATCGCCAACGAACAGCCGGGCCAGGTCCTCGAAGAGGATGGCGAGGAAGGGACCGCCCCGCCGCAAGCGGCCGAAGGGTCAGCCCCGCCGCAGACGGCCACGGCCGCCGGACCGCAGGCGGTGGTGCTCAAGATTCGCCGCCGCAAGTTCCACCGCACCCCGCAGAAGGGCGAAATCGTGATTACCCGGCGGCTGTTCCGCACCGGGGAGAGCGAGTACCTGCTCAACGGCAAGCTGTGCCGCCTACGCGACATTCAGGACATCTTCATGGGCACCGGCCTGGGGCCGGAGAGCTACGCCATCATCGGGCAGGAGCGCATCGGGCAACTGCTCAGCTCCAAGCCGCACGATCGCCGCGCCATTATCGAAGAGGCCGCGGGCATTACCCGCTTCAAAAACAAGAAGCGGCTGGCCGAGCTGCGCCTGGAGAGCGCCAAGCAGAACCTGGCCCGCGTGGACGACATTTTTGAAGAAGTCACGCGGCAGATGAACAGCCTCAAAAGGCAAGCCTCCAAGGCAGAGCGCTTTGCCGCGGTGCGCGACGAGCTGCGCGGACGTCTGCGCGTGGTGCTGGCCAGCCGCATGGCGAGCATGGACGCGGACCAGTCCCGGCTGAACCAGGAGATTGCCGCCCTGACCGAACGGATCAACGCCTCGGCCAAGGAGATTGGCGCGATGGAAGCCAGCCAGCACTCCCTCACCGAGCGCGGTTATGAGCTGGAGAGCGAAGGCCAGGAGGCGCAGAACCGCGCCAATACGGCGGCCGTCGAGCTGGAGCGGGCCACGGCGCGGGAGCGCGGCAACGCCGAGCGGGTGGGCGAACTGGAAGCGCGGATTGCGGCCGCCGGGGCCGAGCTGGAAGCGACGCAGACCCAGTTGGGCGGCATCGGCGAAGAGAAGGCCCAGCAGCGCCTGTTTCTTGAGACCGCGGCCGGCGAGGCCAAGGCCTTTCGCCAGAAGGTGGAAGCCCGCCAGCAGGAGGCGCGCACTGCGGCCGAGGAGGTCTTCTCCGTGGAGCGGCAGTTGGAAACCAGTCGCCGCCACGCCATGCATCTGCTGACCCTGGCCGGCAACGCGCGCAACCATACGGCGCAGGGCGAAGAGAGCCTGGCGGCCCTGGAGCGCGAGGCCGAGCGCCTGGAAGCGGAGATGGTCCAGGCCAACAACGAATTTGAGAACCTGGGCGTGCAAAACGGGCTGGCCCGGCAGCGCTTTGAGTCCGCGGCCGAGGCCCTCAAACGGCTGGAAGGTGAAATTGCCGCTTTGCGCGCCGCCCTGCAGGCCCACCGGGCCGAGGAGAACAGCCTGCGCGCCCGCGCCAACCAACTGCGCAGCGAGCAGGCCAGCGTAAGCGGGCGGCGCAACTCGCTGGAAGCCCTGATTCGCAATCACAGCTACTCCACTGACACGGTGCGGCGGCTGCTCAAGCCCGGCGCACTGGGCGAGGGCATGGCCCCGGTGGGCACCCTGGCCGACTTCCTCGAGGTCAGCGGCGCCTATGAGGGCGTGGTGGACGAGTTCCTGCGCGAGGAACTGAATTATGTGGTGGTGGAGAGCTGGGTGGCCGCCGAACAGGGCGTCAAGCTGCTCAAGTCCGGCGTGGATGGCCGGGCCACTTTCCTTATCCATGCGGCCTCCGCGGAGGGCGACGCCGGCGAGGGTGGCGACACCATCAGCGGCCCCGGCCTGACCCCGCTCAAAGACTCGATCCGGGTGTTGAACGGCTTTGGCCGGTCGCTGGAGCAGATTCTGCCCAAGCTGCGCCACGGCTATCTGGTGGATGACCCCGGCGAAGCGCTGCGATTGGCCGCCAAGCACGCCTATGCCTTCTTTCTCACCCCTGAGGGTGAGTGCTTCCACAACGCCACGGTGACCGGCGGCAAGCCGGCCAGCGAAGGGCCGCTGGCGCTGAAGCGCGAGCTGCGCGAGGCCGAAAGCAAACTGGCCAAGCTGGAGACCGGAGTGGCCCAGGCGGAAGCCGAGGCCGCAGCGCTGACCCGGACGATCGAAGAGGTGACCGCGCAACTGGAAGAGCGCAGTGCGGAGCGGCGTCAGGCCGAGACCGACACCGCCAACCAGGGCGCGGCGCTGAAGCAGATGGAAGCCGAAGCGCAGCGCATCGAGCGGCGGCTGCAGGAATGGACGGCGCAAGCCGCCCGCAACAAGGACGCGCGCGAAACCAAGAGAGCGGGCATCGACCAGAAGCGCGAAGAGACCCAGCGCCTGGAGGCCGAGCATGCCGCGGCCGAGGCCGCCCTGGATGAGATGCAGGCGCAACTGGCCATTCTGCGCCAGAACCGCGAAGGCCTGCAGCAGGAAGCCGCCCAGGCAACCGCCGAGCTGGCTGGCCTGGAGGAGCGGCGGCGCGGCGCCGAGTCTGCCTTCCAGCGCATCGAGCGGCTCCATGCCGACCTGGAGCGCCGCGTTCTGGCCATTGAAACGCAGCGGACCACCGCCGAGAAGGAGCGCGAACAGCGCATCGCCGAGAGCGCATCGCTGGCCCAGCGCGAGCAGGAGCTGACCGCCCAGCGAGCCGAGTCGCTGGCCCTGGCGCAGACCCTGGCCGGCCAGGCGCAAGCCCTGCGCCTACAGTTGGCGGCCCTGGAGACGCAGTTGAAGACCGGGCGGGCGGGGCTGGATCAGGTGCGCGAGGACCGCGCCAACCGTTCCAGCGAAGTGGCCAAACTGCGCGCCGACCTGGAACACCTGGAGGCCAGTTGCCTGAGCGATGTCAACGTCGAAGCCGCCGTGCTGCGCGCCGACGCTGAGATTGTGCATTTGACGGGCGAGGCCCTGAGCGGCGAAGAGGAGACCTGCCACACCCTGCGCCAGCGCATGGAGCAGATGGGCCCGGTGAACATGATGGCCCTCGACGAGTACAAGGAAACCGCCGAGCGCCACGGATTCCTCGACACACAGCGCAAGGACCTGACCGAATCCATCGAGAACACCCAGGACACCATCAAGGAAATCGACCGCATCTCGCGCACCAAGTTCGATGAGGCTTTTGCCAAGATCAACGACAACTTCGCCCAGGTCTTCTCGCGGCTGTTCCAGGGTGGGCAGGCCTTCCTGAGGCTTACGGACGCGGAGAACCAGGCCGAGAGCGGCCTGGAGATTGTGGCCTCGCCTCCGGGCAAGAAGCTGCAGAACGTGCTGCTGCTCTCTGGCGGAGAAAAGGCGCTGACCGCGCTGGCGCTGCTGGTGGGCATCTTCCAGTTCCAGCCCAGCCCCTTCTGCGTGCTCGACGAAGTGGACGCCCCGCTGGACGACACCAACGTCGGCCGCCTGGGCGACCTGCTGCACTCGCTCAGCAAGGACACCCAGTTCCTGATCGTCACCCACTCCAAGCGCATGATGCACGCCGCCGACATGATCTACGGCGTCACCATGCAGGAGCCGGGCGTCTCCAAGGTGGTCAGCGTGAAGCTGGGCCACCACGAACAGCAGAGGGCCACAGCGTAGGCGGCCGGGCAGGAAGAATCAAATCAGCTGGTCGTAGACCGTGCGGCGCAGCAGCTTGCCGTTCCAGTACTGCACGTGCGCATAGAACGGAATGGTGCAGGCCGGATCGGTGATGTTTTCAACCAGCGACGCGGGCGAGGGCACCTGGGCAGGATCGTCGTAGTAGCCCAGGCTGCCGCTGACCACATCCAGTGGGGACCAGAGATTGATCCAGCGCGGGCCTGGGTGCGGGCGTGCCGGGTCGTGGCGGAAGGCGTAATCGGTGATCAGCGGCTGGATGGCGCAGGCCATCATCTCGCGCAGCCTGCCCACCTGGGTATCGCGATTGAACTGCGCGCGGAAGATGAACGCCGATTTGTCCAGCGGAGAGCCGAAGGTGATCAGAGCGCGCGTGCGCTCCACGGCCCGGTTGGGAGCGCCGGGCGGGTTGCCGGTGTTCTCCATGTTGAAGATGGCATTGAGCGTGTCGTAGGCCAGCACCGTACCCAGCGAATGGCTCACGAAGACGATGTTTTCGTAAGCGGGAACCCAGGAGGGCACAGCGGCCTCCGCGGGCGGCTTGGCCGCATCGGGCTCGGGCTTGTTGCCGTAGTAGACGAGCCGGGCCGCATCCAATCCGACCTTCTGGATGGCGCCGCGCAGATCGTCGAACTTGCTGGCTTTGTACGCGGCCAGATAGCCCGCCACATCGCCCACATACTCCACCAGGAAATAGCGCAGGAAAAAGGCCAGGCCGACCAGGGCAAGCCACGCCGCGGTGGTGAGCAGATAGACCCACCAGGGCTGCTGCTGGCTCGCATCGGCCATCTTCCATAGCGGCTGCCCGGCGCCGCCATGCAGCAGGCTCTGCAGCCAATTGCCGGCGCATACCCAGGGGCCCGTGATCTGGGCATACATCGTGTTCAGAATCGTTCTCCATAGCCCGCACGAAAAGGGAGAGGCAACACTCTTGGCAATGGCCGCCAGGGCGGCGGCGCCCATGGCGATCACAGCCACGGTGAAGCCCAGCATCAGCAACACCAGAACCAGCGCCAGCGGCGTTCCCCTGGTGACCGCCATGGATTTGAATCCGCCGAAGACCCAGCGGTCGAAGCTCCATTTGCCGCTGAGAAGGCTGCATCTGAGCCCGTTCCACCCCGCCTCAAGCAGGAACCGGATGGTGTCCCAATAGCCGACCTTGCCCTCGGTCAGCGGCGCCCAATAGGCCTCGTAGACATGGGCCTCGTGTCTCTCGCCGTTCTCGTCGGCCCAGGCGATCTCCGCGCGGGCCAGGAACTCGCCGGGCGTGTCCCCCTTGGGAGCCAGGCGGATATGCACCCCGGTGACGGTTCCGCCCCGGGCCTCGGCTTCGTCCAGAATGGTCGAAGCCAGGTCGCTGAGAGTTTCAAACCGCACCTGCTGGCCCATGCCGTGAAAGACCAGCACCGCGGAGGGCGCCGGTTGCGCAGGTATCGCGGCCATAAAGACCTTGGCCAGCGGCCTGGTTGCCACGGAGTACAGGATGGGAACGGGAAAGCTGTTTTTGCGCCAGGTCATCGCTGCGGAACCTCCAGAACGGCCAACGCCGATTGCGGAAAGATACCACCGGGGGATGCCGCAAAGAAGAGAAATCTTTTGTCGATTCAGAAGTCAACCGCGGGATGTGCGCAGTTTGCGGCCAGAGCAAAAAAATACCCCCGAAGGAGGTCTTCACTCCGGAGGCGCTTGCTTTGCGCAAGCTGGAAACGGGGACCAGTAGCCGACACTGGAGGTCGGTAGCGCGCGGCTACTGGTGATCCCTGCACAAACGAAGCTAGCCGCGGCTTCCCCTTTCCACTGCTGCCTCGTGTCGCCCGGCTCTAAGAGAACAATCTTGCCAGTTCTCCGAACCATGTTGACAACTGGAGTGTCTCCCATGAAGAAAGAGCGTTCCGTGATGGCCGTCACAGGGGTGAGAGGTATTGATTTATTCTTCATTACCTTCGTCACTCCACCCGGCGCTCACCCAGGCAACGCACCAATGGGCACATATTTTCGGTTACCAAACGATTGACAAAGCGCGTCTCTGGCTGGACAATCGGAACTTCAGTTCCCACCAATGGAAGGCCTTCCGTGACAGCTCTTTTATCCACGAATCTTGGCGCAACGCCCCTGCTTGGGCGGGGCAAGGTACGCGATTTGTATGCAGTAGACGGCGCCTTGCTGCTGGTTGCCAGCGATCGCATTTCCGCCTTTGACCATGTGCTCGGCACGGGCATTCCCGGCAAGGGCAAGATCCTCACGCAGATTTCGCTGTTCTGGTTTGACCTGCTCAAGGATCTGGTCCCGAATCACCTGATTACGGCCGACGTCTCTCAGTTCCCTGCCGCGTTGCAGCCCTATGCCGACCAACTGGAAGGCCGCTCCATGCTGGTGAAACGGGCGGAGATGTTTCCCGTGGAGTGCGTGGTGCGCGGCTACCTTACCGGTTCGGGCTGGAAAGAGTACCAGAAGAGCGGAACCGTGTGTGGCATTCCCCTGCCCTCCGGCCTGCTGGACGGATCGCGGCTGCCGGAGACCTTGTACACCCCCTCCACCAAGGGCGAGACCGGAACCCATGACGAGAACATCTCCTATGCCGCGACAGTAGCGGCCATCGGCGAGGCCGATGCGGCGGAACTGAAGCGCCTGACGCTGGCCATCTACCAGAAGGCCGCCCGGCATGCCGAATCGTGCGGATTGATCCTGGCCGACACAAAATTCGAGTTTGGAAGAACCTCGGAAGGCATTATCCTTGCCGACGAGGTACTCACGCCGGACTCTTCCCGCTTCTGGGAAGCGGAGGCGTGGAAGCCGGGTGGCGCGCAGCCCTCCTTCGACAAGCAGTTCGTGCGCGACTATCTTGAAACCATCCACTGGAACAAACAGGCGCCCGCGCCAACTTTGCCGGACGAGGTGGTGGAGCGCACTCAGGCCAAGTATCTTGAAGCCTTCCGCCGCTTGACTGGACGGGATCTCAGTTTGTAGAGCGTGAACGGAGCGCACCATGGCATGGGTGGATTGGGCCATCGTAATCCTTTTGGCGATGTCGGTCCTGGGCGGGCTGTCGCAGGGGTTCTTCCGTTCCGTCTGCTCGCTGGGAGGGCTGTTCCTGGGCCTGGTGCTGGCGGCCTGGAACTATGACCGGGTGGCAGCGATTCTGGCGCCCTGGGTGCATCTCGTCGCGCTTGCCGATGCGCTCGGATTCCTGATCGTTGCGCTTCTCGTCATGGGCGTAGCCGGCATCGTCGGCAACACACTGGCCAAGACCCTGCACGCCATGGGGCTGGGCTGTCTGGACAAGCTGGCGGGCGCGGCTTTCGGCTTTCTTCAGGGTGCGCTGCTGGTGACCCTGTGCATCCTGGTGACCGTCGCCTTTTTCCCGCACGCCCAGTGGCTGGCGGAGGCGCGGCTGCCGAGATATTTTTTTGGGGCCTGTCATTTGAGTACCCACATGGGCCCGGCGGAGCTGGCCGAGCGCGTGCGGGACGGTTTGAGGATGCTGGAGCAGGAGTCGCCCTGGTGGCTGCATCCCGGAAGCAGCAGATCGTGACCTCCGGCACGGCGCAGAGGCAAGAATTAAGGCAATCTAAAAAGAACAAGAGGTGCACGTGAAACGAGAACTGGACAGCCTGGTGACGCAAATGCACTCCAGCGGCATGCCGTACGAGGCCGCGGTGCGCGAATTCAAGAAACAATATCTACGGGAAGTGTTGGTGGCACACCGGGGCAACCAGTGCAAGGCGGCCGAAGAGTTGGGCATGCACCGCAACACGCTGAGCCGCACCATGGCCGAACTGGGGCTGGAGCTGGCCGAGGTTCGCGCCGAGCTCAAGCGTCCGCCGCGCAGCGAACGTCCTATGTATAGCGTGATTCGCCAGAGCTTCCGCCGAGGCTGACGAATCTCCTTAAAAATCATGCCGACACCCCCACAGACCAACCAGGACCGCGTTCAAATTGAACCGGGCTTCGCCTGGGATGGGCAGGACGCCTATCTCTTCGACATCGACGGCACGCTCTTGCGCAGCCGCGACCGCATCCACTTTGAATCTTTCGCCACCAGTGTGCAGCGGGTTACCGGTTTTGAAGTCACCCTGTCTGGCCTGGTGCTGCACGGCAGCACGGATACGGCGATTCTGCGCGAAGCCTTCCAGCAAGCCGGCATTCCCGCCGAAGTTCTGGAGCCGCAACTGAAAGCCGTCCTGGCGTCCATGTGCCAGACAGTGGCCCAGCGGCGTCATGAGCTGGACCTAGTGCTGATGCCGGGGGTGGAAGCCGCCCTGGACCACCTGGCGCGGCAAGGCGCCCTGCTGGGCGTGGCCACCGGCAACCTGGAGATGATCGGCTGGATCAAGATCGAGGAAGCCGGGCTGCGCGAATGGTTCCGCTTCGGCGGCTTCAGCGACCGCTTTCCCATTCGCTCCGAGCTGGTCGGCCAGGCGGCGCGCAAGGCCAGGGAGTTGGCCGGCCCCGCGGCCACGGTCTGCGTGGTGGGGGATACACCGCGCGACATCGAGGCCGCACGCGCCAATTCCCTGCCGGTGATCGCTGTCGCCACCGGCCACTACAGCTTTGACGCGCTGCTCGCATACCGGCCGGAGGTTTGCGCCTCCTCGCTGGCCGATCTGCTGACGCACCCAGGGACGGCGCAGTGAAGCCGCACCTCGTTCAAGAGGCTACCGCAGCCGGTCCCGCGCTGAGGCATTGGGCGCGCTTCTGGACGGCTGGACTGTTGCTGGCCGTTTTCCCCGGCGCCGTTCTGGCGCAAGCCTCCGGTTCCCTGCCGCAAACGCAGTCCGCAGCGGCTCCCTCTGCCAGCCCCGGCGCTGGCGCCGCAGACGCTTCTGCCCCAAAAGCCAAACCGGCCAGGCAACCGCATACCAGCGACCGGCGGCGCGCCGCTAAGCTCTACCTTGCGTCCACGAAGTTGTTTGTCGCGGAGCGATTTGAAGAGGCCATGAAAGGCTACCAGCAGGCGGCCCTGCTGGACCCAACCAATGCGGATTATGGTTTGGCGGTTGAGGTAGCCCGCAGCCACGCGGTGACGGCGTTGATCCAGAGCGCAGCCAAAGACCGCCTGATGGGCCATGCGGCGGCGGCGCGGGTGGCCCTGGCCCACGCTCTCGAACTCGATCCCAGGAATGCCCAGGCCAGCGAACATTTGAACGAACTGGGCGACGACGCTCTGCTGGGCCAGTCAGCGCCCATCTACCAACAGGCGGCAAGCACGCTGGGGGCCGCGCCAGAGCTTGAATTCACGGCGGGCGTGCGCAACTTCCACCTGCACGCCGATCAGCGGCAGATCATCCAGCAGGTCTTCAAAGACTACGGACTGCTGGCTACTTTGGACGACAGCATCCGCCCCATCCAGGTCCGGCTGGATGAGGATGGCGCCAGCTTTGAAGAAGCCATGCGGACGCTGAACATGTTGACCGACTCCTTCTACGTTCCGCTGGACGCGCACCGCATACTGGTGGCGCGCGACACACCGGATAACCGGCAGAAATTCGCGCGCCTGGAGTTGGAGACCGTTTACCTGCCCGGACTGTCCGCGACCGAACTGACCGATGTAGGCAACCTGGCCAAGAACGTCTTCCAGGCGCCCCATGCGGTGACGGAGCCGTCGGCGGGCACCCTGACCATTCGCGCGCCAGAGATCACGCTGAACGCCTTCAACGCCACCATGCGCCAGTTGCTGGACGGCCGCAACCAGGTGATGCTGGAGGTGCGCATGATCCAACTGGCGCACACCAACGACCGCAATACCGGTGTCCAGTTGCCACAGCAGATCACGGCTTTCAACGCCTACGCCGAAGAGCAGGCCATCCTCAACGCCAACCAGAGCCTGGTGCAGCAGATCATCTCCTCGGGGCTGGCCGCTCCCGGCGACACCCTGGCCATTCTGGGCATTCTGCTGGCCTCCGGCCAGGTCTCCAGTTCCCTTTTCTCCAGCGGGATTGCCCTCTTTGGCGGCGGGATCACGCTCTCCGGGCTCTCGCCCGGCCCGGTCTCGGCCAACATCAATCTGAACTCCTCCGACTCGCGCGAACTGGACCAGATCGAGTTGCGCCTGGGCGACGGCGAAACCGGCACGATGCGCACGGGAATGCGCTATCCGATCACAACCTCTTCCTTCTCCAGCCTGGGTTCCAGCACGCCAAACATCCCCGGGTTGACCAGCGCTGGCGCCAGCAGCGCGCTCAGCTCGCTGCTGGCTTCCTATGGCAGCAGCGTGCCCAATGTTCCCATGGTGGAGTATCAGGACCTGGGCCTGACCCTGAAGGCAACGCCCAATGTGATCCGCAACGGCGAGGTCGCCCTGACCATCGACATGAAGATCGATGCCCTCTCCGGCAAATCGATCAACGACGTTCCGATACTGAATAATCGGTCTTATTCGGGCGTGGTCACGGTCAAGCAGGACCAGGGTGTAGTGCTGGTGAGCGAACTGGACAAGCAGGAAAGCCGCGCCGTGAGCGGAACCCCGGGGATCAGCGAGATTCCCGGCCTGAACAATCTCACCGGCAAAGACACCCAGAAGAACTATTCGACGCTACTGATCGTAATCACGCCCCACGTGATTCGCGGAACCCAAGCGGCCGGCCACTCGCCGATGATGCGCATCGAACGCGACACATCGGCGCGATAGAGCACTTCTCCTGTTTCTGTAGAGTGGTGCTCTCGTATCCCACCCTGGCCGCAAAAACAAAGACGCAGCGAGGGTGGGGCACCCAAAGCTCTACTCCTTCAGGAGAAACAGCCTAGAGAGGAGGGGCTTGATTGCAGCACTTTTTCTGCGCGCTTTCCTTGTCGCAAACCTGCTTTCGCTTGATCATCCAGCCGAATGCTGCTCCCGCCGCAATGCCTGCCGCGAATATCGCCATCACGGTTTCAATCGGACGGCGCCGCAGATGCTGTCTGGTGTCATCGAGAAGTTCTTCAGCGGCGAATTTGCCTTGTCTTGCGGTGCGCCGCACCGTTCGTACGCCATCCTCGAATGCATCCGCAACGGCAGATGCTGCCCGAGAAGCCTTGTGAGCCGTGTCGGCAACTTGCTCGCCGGTTTGTTCAAACACTGATTGCGTCATGGTCTTGTCGCCTCTCTTGTTTCCAAGTTCGATGCTGATTCGCCTATTTTCCGATAACCTTCTCGACCTTGCCGACAAAGCTCTGAGCCTTGCCTGCATTCTTCTCAGATCTGCCCTCAGCCTCGAGATCGGGGTCTTTGGCAAGTTCGCCGGTCTTCTGCTTGATTGCGCCTCTGACTTCGTGAAGCTTGCCCATTGCCTTATCGTTTGTGCTCAGTTTCATCATGGCTTCCTCCTGAGTTGAGTCGAAGGTTGAATTGGTTGAGATCCATCGAGCGCCGCTTGCGTCTCGAGTGCCGGGCAGAGAATGCCCTCTCTCGGAAGGGTCCACAGTTGCCGTAGAGCCTGTAGAGCCTTCTGTCAACCAGTATCGAGCCGCCAGGTTGCTGCGGTCTGGTCGCAATTGCTCGTATCGGAAGATCGTTCGCGGGCCTTTATGGTATTCATCCTGGGCGCCGGAACAGCCGCCGGTGCGGTGCCGCACTGTCCAGTTTTGCTCAACTTCCCGGAAATAATCGGTGTTTTCTGAAAGGCATGACGCCCAGAGGAAGGCTGATGAAACGCTCCGTGGATCATGCCATCAGACCAACCGGCGCAGGAGTATTATTGCCACAGACGCTTCACGTTTAGAGCGAGGCGTCGCGCGCAAGGAAAGAACGGGACCTATGCTTCCTCCACAAAAGTCGCGTGATTTGGCCCGCAGCCTCGTTGCTTGCGAGGCCGATGCGAGTAAGGCCTCCCTGCAAACCGGACCGGCAGCCGTTCGCGTCTATGAGAAGCTGCGCCGGCAACTCGGCTCCCCCGTGGGTGTCGACGGTTTTCAAGCGCTCGCCTCTCGTGCCTTGGCTCTGGCCAGGTCGGAGTCTCCCCGGCTCTGCGCCGTGCAGGTTACGGCGAATGGAGGCTTGAGCGGTCTGGGCGAAGTCGAATCCGGAACAGACGCAAATGAGGATGGCGAAGCTGGAATGCTTCTGATTGCGCAGCTACTGGGGCTGTTTCTTACCTTCCTGGGCGAGGCAACAACGCTGCGGCTGCTTGAAGACCTGCGCCTTCAGGTTGACGACAGAACAGAGCCGGCCGCCACAGTGGCGGGCACAACAGGCCCGGCGGCCGATGGTCCGGCGATGGCTGCGGCTTTCGAGGACCTTCTTGTAGAAATTGACAGGCTGAGGGATGTGAGCACGCATATCGAGGCCCTGGCGGACAATCACCCCAGCATGGAAGCTGGACTTGCGAGCGTTGCGGCGAACATTCGCAACATTGCCACGGTTCTTGACGTTTTCACGCTCATCCGAAGCAAGGCTGGCGGCTCGCAGGAAGACGCAGCTTATCCACAAACGAATGGCTACTTGAATTGAGTTTCCACTGCACTCCAACCAATGTGGAGCGTGATGGCTCTGGATGCAGAGCACCCCAGCCGTGAGGCGCTTGGGAAAGGACGCGATGATCGCGTCGATCCTCCCACGAAGCGTGTACTGAATACCGGAGTGATCCACTTTGAGCGATACCGGGGCGAACATGACGACTCCCCTTGAAATGCTGGATTTAGCTCATCGTCTTCTCGCTTGCGAAGCTGCAAAAGGCGACACCTTCGAGTCAGGTGAGGCCGCCACCCTTCGCGTCTATGAGATGCTGCGCTTGAGTCTGAACGCATTTGCCGGGGCTGCCGCCTTTCAGTCTCTCGCCTCTCGCGCTTTGGTGCTGGCCAAGTCCGAAGTTCCCGGTCTTAGCTCGGCGCAGGTCACCTCGAATGGATCTTTACAGGGCCTGGGCAAGCTTGAGGCTCCAATCGCAATTGACAAGGATCGGCCTGGCACGAATCCGGCAGACGATGGAAGAACCATTCTCATCGCCCGCTTGCTTGGTCTGCTTCTTACCCTCCTTGGCGAAGCTTTAACACTAAGCCTGCTGCGCAATGAGTGGCCAGGTGCAGACTTTGACGACCGCAATTCGGGGAATGGGAGAAAAGCGTGAGCACCCAAGACAAAGTGCAGATAAACAAACTATCCACCGGAGTTCCGGGGCTCGACGAGATTGTTGGCGGTGGTCTTCCCGAGTTCTCATTCAACATCATCGCGGGCGCCCCTGGAAGCGGGAAGACAACCTTGGCTCACCAGTTCGTGTTTGCCAACGCCACACCCGAGCGTCCTGCTCTTTATTTCACGGTCCTCGGCGAATCCGCCATCAAGATGCTCCGATACCAGCAACAATACACATTCTTCGATCCGGCCAAACTGCCCGGCTCCATCCGCTTTATCAACTTGAGCCAGGTTGTCCTGGAGAAGGACCTGGGCGCGGTCCTGGAGGAGATTACCAGGGAAGTTGAAAGGGCCAACCCCGCCGTCGTGGTTGTGGACTCCTTCCGCACCATGGTGCGGAGGCCGCAAAGCGACATGGACCTGCAATCTTTCATTCAGCGCCTGGCTCTTTTTCTGGCCAGTTGGCAAGCGACAACGTTCCTGATCGGGGAATATGCCGAGGACGAGCTGCGCGACAATCCTATTTTTACCGTCGCCGATGGGTTGCTCTGGCTGCGCCAGACGACGGAGCGAAATTCAATTGTGCGGAAGTTGCAGGTCATCAAACTGCGCGGTCAGGCTTCCGTGCCGGGATTGCATACCTTCCGCATCACCGATGCCGGCCTGCAGGCCTTCTCGCGCACCTTTGGGTTGACAGGACAGAGGAAGCATCTGCCCAACGAGAAGCGCCTTTCCTTCGGTGTTCCAGAGTTGGACGAGATGCTGGACGGAGGAATTCGCGAAGGGGATAGCGTCCTGGTGGCCGGGTCTTCGGGAACGGGGAAATCGGTGCTCGCAACCCAATTCATTGCCGAAGGCATACGCCAGGGAGAGCCGGGAATCGTTGCGGTGTTTGAAGAGCGCCCGCAAGCCTATGCGGAGCGGGCCGCCAGTTTGGGTTTGGATCTGGTCACGCCGCAGAAAGACGGGGAGCTTGCTATCCTCTATCTCCGTCCCCTCGATCTTTCTGTGGATGAAACCATGCACTCGATTCTCGACGCAGTGAAGAAGATTGGCGCCAAGCGCCTGGTAATCGATTCGCTGGCGGGCTTTGAGATGGCTCTGTCACCCGGCTTCCGCGCCGACTTTCGCGAATCGCTCTACCGCATGATCTTCGCATTGACCGGAATCGGGGTAACGATTCTAAGCACCGTCGAGGTGGATGAGTCTTTCACCGAGTTTCCGTTCAGCACCTACTCAATCTCTTTCCTCACCGACGACATCATCCGGCTGCGCTATGTTTCCATCGACGGGCAACTGCGCAAGATCATGGTAGTGATCAAAATGCGCGGCGGAAACCATGCCAAGGACATACGCGAGTATGAAATCACGTCCAAGGGCGTGGTTATCCTGGGCAAGCGCCTGACCAACTATCAGGCCCTCATCAGCGGAATCCCCGTGCGCTCGGACCGATCCGGCCCGGAGGACGATTCCTCACAGAAGGCGTGAATCGGAGCATAGATACTCACGCCGGGTGCGCAGCCTCGAAGCCTGTTCCACGCACTCATCGCCAATTCGGGCATCCGGCAGCGGCGGACGAGGCTCCACCTCTCGATTGGCTGCCGTTCAATTCCAATCAGTCGTGCATTACAACGTTGGCAAGGGAGCCCTTGATAAGCATCCCGCCGCCGTTGTAGTCGATGTAGCCGAGATCGCGAAACCGATTGAGGAAGAAACTGACACGGGATCTGGTGGTGCCAATCATCTCCGCCAGGGTCTCCTGGCTGATCTTGGCGATGACTGGAATAGGCTTGGAATCCTCACCGAAGTTAGCCATCAGCATGAGCAACCGGGCAAGGCGCTTTTCGCTGGAATTGAACAGATGATCGACCAGATCAGCTTCCATGCGGGCGTTGCGAGAGAGCAGGTGCGCGAGGAATTGCGCGGCAAACTCGGGCTCACGTTGCAGCAGGTCGAGCATGACCGCTTTTTCGATGCGAATGATCGTGCTGCATTCAAGCGAGTTGGCGGAGGAAATGCGCGGCGCCTTCCCGGCCAGGGAGGCTTCCCCGAAAAAGCTGCCCGACGGGAGATGGGCGATTACAGCTTCCTTGCCGCTCATCGATACGACGGTGAGCTTGACCCTGCCGCTCTGAATATAGAAGACCGCACTGGCCAGGTCGCCTTGCGAGAAGATGCAATCACCTGTCAGGTATTCGTGCCGCGACTTTCCGGCCAGGAGCTTGTTGATCGGATTCTGAAGGTCGAATGCGGCGCCCTGTCCCGGCAAAGCACCGATCGGGCGCGAAACCACTTTCAATTTGCGGTCCAAAACCAAAGGCAAAGGAAATGGGCAGCCCAGCATAACCCTGGGCAAAGTGCTTGTCACTGCGGCAAAGCTAGTAGCCATGATCGGTACCTTTCATTTCTTCAAACTGGGTGCAAGAGCATGAATTACAGTCAGCCTTGCAATCTCGATATATTCAACATACGGGGTGAAGCTGGGGCATGAGAATCGGCGAACCCTGTAATTCATGTAGGCTTTGCCACGAGGTCCTTGTAGGGGTTTTCTTACGCCTGATAAATACAGAAATCAATATAAGATGCGCGCTGCAGCGTTGCAGATAAACGCGCCGCGCCATTCACTTTGATTCAATCGCGCAATTACTATAGGCGCTTATCGAGCACGCGCAGGCATTAGCCGGTATGAAGGGTATTGCCTTGAGATGCTGAAGTCGGTTACCTTTTCGGCTTTGGTCTTTGGCGGTCCGAGAACTTCTCATGCAATGTATTTCAAGCAGATCCATCAATCTCTTGAGCTAGTTGGCATTCGGGTTCCGCACGGCCTTGGCGCCGCCCAGAATCTTCCTGATCGCCGGCGCCAGTTCTTCTGAAACGCTGTTCTTGTTAATGTATTCGGCCGCGCCTGCCCGCAGGCAGCGCAAGGCATACTGGCTCTCAGCCTGAACACTGACCATGATCACAGGGATTTGAGGGTAAGTCATCTTTACATCCTTCAGCACTTCAAACCCGCTGCGCCCCGGCATGTTGATGTCGAGCAATAACACGTCTGGTTGAGATGCGATCAGCAGCGCAAGCACGTCATCCCCGTTGGAGGCCTCGGAGAAGTGCGTGCCAGGAAACGCATCGACCAGCAGCTCTCTCAGGCCACGTCGTACGTTCGCATGATCGTCAGCTATCAGAATGTTCATCGTTGTGTCCGCTTGCCGGGCCGCAACTCCGGCCTCATTTGACGATACCCTGGATGAAGAGGAACAACCATCAGGGTAGTCCGTGATTCTTGTGGGGTTTGTACGATCTCTCTGTAGGGTTATTCCTACACTGGCAGGGAATCTAGTCGATCAGACCGTGCGTCATGGCATAGCGGGTCAGTTCGGAGTTGCTTTTCATTTGCATCTTTTCCAGAATGCGGGCTCGATAGCTGCTGATGGTCTTCACGCTGACGTGAAGCCTCTCGCCAATTTCGGTCAAGGGAACGCCCGCGGCAATCATTCTCATCACTTCGTGCTCGCGGTCCGAGAGCAGCTCATGCAAGGGCTTGTCGACGGGCTCATCCAAATTGGCGATCAGCTTCTCTGCGAGGCTCGCGCTGATGTAGCGGCCGCCGCTCAGTATCTTCTTCGTCGCAATGGCCAGCTCTTCGGGGGCGCTTTCCTTATTGATATAGGCGGCTGCGCCAGCGCGCAAACAGCGCACGGCGTACTGGTCCTCCGGATGGCAACTGAGTATAATCACCGGCAACCGCGGGTAGATGTGCTTGACATCCCGCAGCACGTCCATCCCGCTGCGCCCAGGCATATTGATGTCCAACACCAGCAAGGCGATTGAGGATTTCCCCAGGCGGCCCAACACCTCATCTCCGTTACCGGCTTCGGAGAACTCCGTGCCGGGAAGAGCATCGGACAGAATATCTCTGAGGCCGCGCCGCACCACGCCGTGGTCGTCCGCGATCAGGATGTGCATGTTTCGCTCCTCTCGGCGCGCGGAGTATCCACGGGAACGCGAACTGTCACCGTTGTCCCATTGCCGGGGGAACTGGAGATATGCACGTCGCCTCCGCAGAATTGCGCTCGTTCTTTCATGCCCAGAAGTCCCAGGGAGCCAAGAGTGTTCGACAAGCCGGATTCACAGAAGCCTATCCCGTCGTCTTCCACAACCAGGAGGATGTTCTCGTCTTCCTGGACTAGGTCAACGCGCACCGACTTTGCCTGCGCGTGGCGAATCACGTTGGTCAGGCACTCCTGAAAGATTCGGAAGGTCGCTGTGGCTCGGTCGCCATCCAAGTGTAAATCAACAGGCGGAACAGAGACCTGGCAGCTGACACCATTGCGAGAGGCAAAGTCGCTGGCCTGCCATTCAATAGCTGCCGCCAGGCCAAGGTCATCCAGGACTCCGGGACGAAGGCCGCTGCATATGGTGCGCACGGCCTTGACGCCATCGTCGATCAACAGAATCGATTCCTTCACTCGTGCGAGCACCTCGACTTCCGACTGCGACAGATGACGAATAATCCATGTCATATCCATTTTGATCGCGGTCAGAATCTGCCCGATTTGATCGTGCAGATCGCGAGCGACCTTCTTGCGATCGTCTTCGCGCACCCACTGGAGGCGCTCTGCCAGCGCGCGCAGCTGTTCCCGTTGCAGGACGAGCGACTCCTCCCCCCGCTTGCGTTCCGTGATGTCGCTGTTGATGACCAGCACGCGGGGCGCCTCGTCGCGCTTGCCCCATTGCAATGCCCAGCGGCTGGACATCACAATGCGCCTGCCGTCCTGAGCGGTGGTGATCAGATCGCCCTCCCAGTGCCCCACGCGCATCAGTTCAGCGCTTATCTCCGCCATAGGCTGCGGAAACTCGGTCTTGAGGAGGTCCTGCGAGATTGTGCCGGCGGCCTGGGCTTTGGAGTACCCAAACATCGCCTCCGCGCCGCGGCTCCAAAAGAGGACCGTTCCCTCCATGTCGATCACAAAGACAGCATCCTGGGTGAGCTCAAGCAGGGCAGCTTGCTCCGCAGTCTCTACCTGCTCCTGTCGCCTCTCGGCAACGTCGCGGAAGACCAGCACAACGCCAATCACTCTTCCTCCGCCGGCCAGAATTGGCGCGGCGCTGTGCTCCACTGCAATTTCCCGGCCATCCCTTGTAACCAGGTCCACGTGGTTGGCCACCGATAGAATCTTCTTTTCCTTGAGCACACGGAGCACTTCATTGTCCGCGCTCATCCCGGACTTCTCATTGATGAGCCTGAGCACTTTCCCGATCGGCTGGTTGAGAGCCTCCTCCGGCTGCCACCCGGTGAGAGCGGCCGCGATAGGGTTGAGGAAGGTGACCAGGGCCTCGCTGTCGGTTGCGATAACGGCCTCGCCAATGCTGCCCAGAGTCGCAGTCCATCGCTCCTCGCTCTGCAACAGCCTGGTGCCCAGCTTTTCTACGTGGTATCGAGTAAACAAAGCGAGAAAGACACCGCAGCCCAGGCCGAGGCCAAGGCAACTTGCTACCATCAAGATCCATCGCAGATGCGCGGCTTGAACGCGCTCTGTACGCTGTCCTTCTTCCACGCTTTGGAACTCCGCCATCTGCTCGCGAAGGGTATCCGTCTTGCGTTTTCTTTGCTGGTTCTCAAAGAGAGTGGGGTCCCCCTTTCCCGCGCGTCGCAGCGAGATAACCTGGTTGGCGCTCCCTTTCCACTCCACATAGCCAGCGTGAATGTCCTTCAGTCGCTGCTGCTGCGGGAGGTTGTCAGCCACCAATGCGTACAAGGCCTTGTATTCGGGGTCGAATCGATTTGTGCCCTCCTGAAAGGGCTGAAGGAAGCTCTCGTCGCCAGTTGCGATGTATCCACGCGTGCCGGATTCCATATCGACTATCAACTTGAGCAGATGCCCGGACTGGTCAAGAATCCGATCGGTATGGTCAATCCACAGCAGGGATTTGTTCAAGTCGAAGGTCTCCCACAAAAGCAATCCAGCCAGGGCTGTGGTAACCAGCATGGGAATCACAATGACGCGGCGGAGCAACGACTTGAATTTCGAGTATTCCATCGTAACGGATCTCTCCTTTCGAGAGGACCATCGGACCAGGTTGCCTGTACAACTCGCCCGCAGCAGGTTCTGTTGCCGGCAAAGGCTATCCACGAGATAGCCGTGCAGGGCGCCTTCAAGAACGACACAGGGTAATGCTCTATCGAGAGCACAATCGGGTAGGACGATCGCTCGTTGAACGTGCGATGCTTGACGCCCAACCTACAGGTAATGAATCGGGCGATTGAATGGAAATGCCCGTTCGGCCAGGATTGTCTCCGCGGCATGTCAATCTTTGCAGGCCTTGTGCGGCTCGGTAAACCTACAGAAGTGGCTGCTTCAGCTTCGCATAGACGCGCGCTGCCTTCAGGTCAATATTGCTCACTTGCCGGAAGTATCTCCAGACCCCATAGCGGCCATCACCAAATCGAACCAGTTCAATGCGGGACAGAAGACGGCCTTTCTCATCGAATTTGCGCAGCACTTTACGGAACTCGGCACGCCGCCGAGGGCGTCGCTGGCGAATAGCTATCGTGCGATTTGAGGGGGCGTATTCCGCTGAGCATCTCTCGAAGATCCGGCGAGTCGCCGCAGTTGCTGCCGCCGCGGATGGGGGCTTACGTCGAGGAGGAAGTCCGTGCCAGACGACTGCCGAATGGCGGCTTCACCGGTTGCGAAGATCCTTATTCGCGGGCAAGGTCAAGGACATTAATTCAGCACACATATGCGCAACTCGCGCGGGCAACTGCGCCGCGCGCTTTGCTTTCGACTTTACCAATCCCGGTTCAGGCGGCTGTGAACGTGCCACTCTTTGACGCGATGCACGCCAATAGATCCTTCCAGGACTTGGCGAACGATGCTATGCCTTCTTCGAGCAACTGCGCAGCGACAGCCTTCGTGTCGATTCCAGCCTTTGCGAATTCGGCCAGTATCTTGCCGCTATCCCCGGGCAACGCCTCGCCGAATTCTTCATGCGCAGCGAGGGCTTTCAAGGTTGCCTCCGGCATCGTGTTGATGGTAAAGGGCAAGGCCAGGGCCTGGACGTAGAGGATGTTCGAGGCCTTGGGGTCCTTGGTTCCGGTGCTGGCCCACAGAAGGCGCTGGGACCGAGCTCCAGCGTTCAAGATGCGCTGCCACCGCGCCGAGTCAAGCAGTGTGCGGTACCGCTCATAAGCTTCTCTGGCAATGGCGATGCCAAGCTGGTTGCGCAAGGACTCCGGCGCCTTCTCTGCTACGGCAACGTCCCAGCGGCTCACGAACAGCGACGCCACTGATCCGACATTGGGATTCAGCCCGGCGACGATGCGCCGTTCGATCCCGCGCAGGTATGCCTCAGCGGCTGCTACATATTGCTCGCCTGAGAACAGAAGAGTGACGTTGACGGGCACTCCGGTAAAGATTGCCTCTTCAATTGCTGGGAGGCCCTGGCTTGTACCAGGTATCTTGATGAAGAGATTGGGCCGTCCCGCGCGGGCGTGGAGCGCCCTGGCCGCGGCAAGAGTGCTAGCCGTGTTGCGGGCCAGCAGGGGCGATACTTCCAGGGAGACCCATCCATCCACGCCATCGGTTCGGTCGTAGACGGGCCGAAAGAGATCGGCAGCCTGCCTCAAATCCTCCAGTGCCAGTTCGAAAAACAGCACTTCGCCAGACATCCCTTCACCCATTTTCCTGAGAATGATGCCGTCGTAGTCGTTGCTATTCTTGATGGCGCGATCGAAGATGGTTGGATTCGAGGTGAGACCGGTCACCGAGAGATCCTGAATGTATCTCAGAAGCGTCCCGCTTGCGAGCAGACGGCATGTGATGTTATCGAGCCATATGCTCTGGCCACTCTCGTGTAGTTTCTGCGTGGTTGCATTCATCTCACTTCTCCTAAATGGTGTTTCGATGCGCCCCCGGCTGGATCTCCAGCGCCCGCACCTTCTCCACTCTGCGTTGGTGGCGAATCGCTTCGCTGAAGCGAGCCTTCAGAAACGTCTGAATCAACTCCCAGGCCAGTGCCGGCCCGATCACCTGCCCGCCGAGCGAAAAGACATTCATGTCGTCGTCCTCAACGCCCTGGTGAGCAGAGAACACGCCATGGATGAGCCCGGCGCGCACACCCGCAACCTTGTTGGCGCAGATGGATGCGCCCACACCACTGCCGCACAGCGCTACTCCGCGATGCACTGTGCCCACGGCCACGGCCCTGGCCAGTGGGATGACGTAATCCGGGTAATCGTCTCCGGGGCACGATTGAAGCGCACCGAAGTCAACGACCTCATAAGCAGCACCGCGCAGCAACTCCGCGATCTGCTCCTTCAGAACGAACCCTCCATGGTCTGAGGCAATTCCAACGCGCATGGTTCTTTCTCCTTGGGCTGGTCGAGTACATGATGAGCCTGGCTGCAAACGTTCTCCACGGTGAAACCGTAGTGCTCCATCACCACCGGTCCGGGAGCCGATGAGCCAAAGGTGTCGATCCCAATAACGGCAACCCGCGTGCCAACATAGGACTGCCACCCTACAGGAGAACCAGCCTCAATCACCAGGAGCGGCACACCCATGGGCAGAATCTTCTCACGGTAATTCTCGGATTGCAACGCAAACAAGTTTGTGCTCGGCATGCTCACCACTCTGGCATGCACACCCTCTGTCAGCAGCCGGTCACGGCCATCGAGTGCCAGATGCACTTCCGATCCTGTTGCAACAAGGATGATGTCCGGACGTTCCGCTGCCGGAGAATCCGCAAGGATATAACCACCCAACGGAACTCCAGCGGGAATGGCTGGATAGCATTTCAGGTCAAGCACCGGAAGGCCCTGTCGCGTGAGCACCAATGCAACAGGCCCCTGGTTTCTGCCAATCGCAACTCTCCATGCGGCTACTGTTTCGTTGGCATCCGCAGGCCGCAGGACAACCATGCCGGGGATGGATCGCAAGCCCACCAATTGCTCCACAGGCTGATGAGTTGGGCCGTCTTCGCCCATGCCAATGCTGTCGTGAGTAAAGATATAGATCACCGGCAGGGCGTTCATGGCCGCAAGGCGCATGGGAGGACGCATGTAGTCGCAGAAGACGAAGAAAGTGCCCCCGTAGGGAATAAGGCCGTGGTGCAATGCCATTCCATTCAGGATGGCGCCCATCGCATTCTCGCGAATGCCGAAGTGCATGTTGCGTCCCGCCAGGTTCTCCGGTTCAAAGTTGCCCGTTCCATCAATGTTTGTATGGGTGCTCGGACCAAGGTCTGCCGAGCCGCCCATCATCTCGGGCAGTCGAGCCCCAAGCATCTCGATCACTTTTCCTGAAGCGACGCGGGTGGCCATCGGCCCATCCGCCGAAGTAAACGCCGGCAGGCCGTCGTCCCAACCTTCAGGCAGACTTCTGCCGATTACTCTCTGAAACTCAGATCCAAGGTCAGGGTACTCTTGAGCAAAGGCTTTGAAGCGCGATTCCCATTCCACTTGCGCACCGCTTCCGCGCGCAACCGCTCTCCGAAAATGCTCCAGGGCCTCCTCGGGGATATGGAAGGCAGGTTCAACCGGCCAGCCCATTCCTTCCTTGGTAAGACGCACTTCCTCCACCCCGAGAGCTTCACCGTGAGCCGCGGCGGTGTCCTGTTTGTGCGGGCTGCCGAAGCCAATGTGCGTGCGCACGGCAATTAACGACGGACGATCTTTTTCCTCCCGGGCATTCTCCAGTGCGAGCGCCACTGCCTCTACGTCGTTGCTCTGTTCCACTCCCTGCACGTGCCAGCCGAACGCAGCGAACCGAGCCATGCGATCCTCGGTGAATGTCAGCGCTGTGCTCCCCTCGATCGTAATGTGGTTGTCTGCGTAAAGAACGATGAGCTTTCCAAGATGCTGGTGGCCTGCTATCGATCCTGCCTCCGAAGAGATTCCTTCCTCAAGATCGCCATCGCTGACAAGGACGTAAGTGTAGTGGTCCACGATCTGGTGACCGGGCCGGTTGAAACGCGCCTCGAGCGCCGCCTCGGCGATGGCCATGCCCACGCCGTTCGCAAGGCCCTGGCCCAAAGGCCCCGTGGTCGCCTCGACGCCCGGAGTCTTGCCATACTCCGGATGCCCCGGGGTGCGGCTGCCCCACTGGCGAAACCCCTTCAGCTCTTCAAGAGGCAGGTCGAACCCCGTGACGTGCAGCAGAGCATAGAGCAACGCGCATCCGTGGCCCGCCGACAAGATGAAACGGTCGCGGTCCGGCCAGTGGGGATCGCTCGGATTGAACTTGAGCGATCTGTCCCAGAGTGCGTACGCCATGGATGCCGATCCCATGGGCAGCCCAGGATGCCCCGAGTTGGCCTTCTGCACCATGTCCACCGCCAGAAAGCGGAGCGTGTTGATGCACAGCTCATCCAATGCAGGCGGAGCGACAGTTGTTGTGTATGTTTCAGGTGCCATGGACGTATTGCCTTTCACGGTTGAACACTGGTTGAATATCGCAAAGGATTCTGAGACTCCCCGCTGCGTCAAGAGTCGCGTCCCGCTACATCTTGAGGCCCGTTTGCATGCTGCGGTACCGTTTGATCAAAGCGTTTGTCGAGCTATCGTGCGTGAGCTTCGGCTCTTTCGGGGACTCGAGTTCGGGGATGATTCGCTGCGCCAGGACTTTCCCCAGTTCCACTCCCCACTGATCGAAGGAATCGATATTCCAGATGATTCCCTGGGTAAAGACGCTGTGCTCGTAAAGTGCAACGAGTTTTCCCAGCGCCGCCGGAGTCAACTTCTCCAGCAGGATCATGTTGGACGGCCGATTGCCTTCGAAGGTGCGATGAGGAACGAGCCACGGTGGCGTGCCGTCCGCCTCGACTTCCTGCGTGGTCTTGCCAAAAGCCAGTGCCTCAGCCTGTGCAAAGACGTTGGCAAGTAGTATGTCGTGATGCCGGCCGATCGGGTTCAGCGGCTCACCAAACGCAATGAAGTCGCAAGGTATGAGCCTGGTTCCCTGGTGGATCAGTTGATAGAAGGAATGTTGGCCGTTGGTGCCTGGCTCTCCCCAATAGATCGGCCCGGTCTGGTATTCGACCACGGTACCATCCAGCGTTACGTGCTTGCCGTTGCTCTCCATGGTGAGTTGCTGAAGATAGGCCGGGAAACGCTTCAGATATTGCTCATAGGGCAGGACTGCGACGCTTTGCGCGCCGAGAAAGTTGTTGTTGTAAAGGGCCAGCAGCCCCATGAGAACCGGAAGATTGCGCTCGAAAGGAGCGGTGCGAAAGTGAACGTCCATGTCGTGGAATCCGCCGAGCATCCTGCGGAAATTCTCCGGGCCGATCGCGATTATGGTGGAGAGCCCGATCGCCGAGTCCATCGAATAGCGCCCGCCCACCCAGTCCCAGAACCCGAACATGTTGGCCGTGTCGATGCCGAACTTTTCGACCTCTTCGGCATTGGTCGAGACGGCGACAAAATGCCTGGCAATTGCCGCGGAGTGCTCCAGCGTTTCAAGCGCCCAGACGCGTGCCGTGTGCGCATTGGTCATCGTCTCAAGAGTCGTAAAGGTCTTTGACGAGATGATAAACAGCGTTTCCTCGGCATTCAGGTCGCGCGTTGCCTCGGCGATGTCTGTGCCGTCAACGTTGGAGACAAACCGGAAAGTCAGATCGCGCTGGGAATAATGGCGCAGTGCTTCGTACGCCATGACTGGCCCAAGATCGGACCCGCCGATGCCGATGTTGATGACATTGCGGATCGGCTTTCCGGTATATCCCTTCCACTCTCCGCTGCGCACGCTGCGGGAGAAGGCGCCCATCTTGTCCAGAACAGCCTGTACCGATGGCACAACGTCCACTCCATCGACCAGAATCTCCTCTTCCCTTGGAGCGCGCAACGCCACATGCAGAACCGCCCGCTTCTCGGTGAGGTTGATTTTTTCTCCTCGAAACATGGCATCGATGCGCGAACGCAAGCCAGACTCCTCGGCAAGTTGCAAGAGCAGCGCCACTGTTTCGTCGGTGATGCGGTTCTTTGAATAATCGAGGTAAATGCCCGCCCCCTCGACCTTGAGGCGTTCCCCCCGTTTCGCATCCTGAGCGAAGAGATCTCTCAGATGTACTGTGCGATTCGTTGCGGCATGGGCCTCAAGGGCCGTCCATGCCTCGCTTCCAATCAACGATGTACTTCCTTCGGTCATCTCAACTCCACCTTCGATCAATCGTTATACTGACGCCCCAGTCACATACCGTATTTGTCTTGGCTTGATTGGCGACTAGGACGTAGCGCACAAGCTTGTCAACATGCGGACAGGCGCAGTCGCATTCATCGCCAGCAACGGCTCAGAATGTTCATGCGATCTTTGCAGCTCCGGGTCGTGCGCGTGACCAGACTTTCATCTGCACACTTGCATATCTGCCCATTTTTGCTCATGCATCTCGCGTGCTTGCACCAGGCATTCTTTAGTTCCTGGCCGGTGGGCGAACGATCACGACAGAGCATCCGGCTCGACGAGCAACGGACTCCGCAACGCTGCCCAGCAAGAAGTCGTGGATGCTCCTTTGCCCGTGCGAACCGACCGCGATGAGATCCGCGCGCCATTCAGCAGCCCTGTCGAGAATGGTCTCTGTTACGTCTCCAATCCGGACATCTGCTTGTGCCGCAAATCCAGCTTTACGCAGTTCGCCCGCAATCCGCTCGACCACCGCACGAGCCGCCTGCTTCTCACCTTCCAACTCCGGAGCGTAGTCCTGCGCCATCTGAGGCGGGGGCACGGGCGCAACTAGCTGCAGCACGTGTAAGACCAGAGCCTCGGCATTCTCATGCCGAATGCCGATGACTACGGCACGAATCACATTTTCAGCAAACTGCGAATCGTCAACTGCCACTAAAAGTCTCATGACTTCTCTTCCTTCACGGGCAACGAACTGCGCGACCAGGTACCGGCACATGTAAACAGGCATCTGTTGCCGGGTTGTCTGCCGACGTTGCGCCTTTTCAAAACCGGCCAAATGCCCACGTGTGACGTGGCGAGTATCGTACAGGCGCGTTCAGGAATTCAGGTCACAATTGCTCATCAGAGAGGTTCGCTGTCCTGGCAGCGGGTTTCACTAGCGCGGCCAGAGAAAACCCTCAGGCCCATCGGACTGGAACTGTGCAAGAGAGCACAGTTTTTGTTGCCCCCAGGAAGGAACAATGGTCATTTGGCCGCGACTATGGTCCGGCAAGGAGAACGTAATGTCTGAACGTAACGCTTTGCAGTCCATCCCGACAAAGATCCTGTTGCCTATCGACTTCAGCCCATCGTCCCAAGCGGCTCTGGCGACGGCGGCCGATCTGGCTATGCACTTCCATGCAGAGCTATTCCTTGTGAATGTCATTCCGCTCTTCTCCACCTTCACCTCCGAATACGCTGTTCCCCAAGTGGAGTTTCAGCATAAGGAGAAGGCGCGCGCGGAGCAGCATTTGGCGAAGGCACTCGCGGTCCTGACTGCCAGGGGAGTCAAATCAGGTTCAAGTGTCGAAGTCGCGAATGACATAGCGGGGTGCATCATGGACGTAGCGGAGCGCGAGCATGTTGACTTCGTAGTGATCTCCACGCACGGTATATCCGGCTGGCATCCACTCGTGTTTGGATCGATTGCCGAGAAGGTCATTAAACTCGTGCAGTGCCCCCTCTTGCTTCTTCACTCAGCCAAGCCAGAACCCGGCGTCAAAACTCCTTCAGGCCGCTCCATGGAATGGTGGTAGGGAAGATCGCAGCAAGGGCCAGATCAACATCGCGAGCGTAAAGAGCGTCCGGCCGCGCCATACCCGAACTTACGCAGATGCTGATTCTGTGAGGAGCATGGCATGCACCCCGAGGAGTACAGGTCTCGATTGGACCTTCGGTATCCAATGGGGGAGATCGAAAAGGGAGCAGAATTGACCAGAACGTGCTTGGAACACGGTTCATCGTGATGACAGGAGGGATCAACAATGGCGGAACAATTTGAGAACCCGGAACTGGCAAAGGCTGAAAACGACACGGTCTTGGACGCAACAACAGAGAAGCGGATTGAGCACGTTGCGGAAAAGGCAGCGGAGAAGGCTTCGCACACAGAGCAGAGTTACGACCAGGGACCAACCGATCTTTTCGAAGTAAAATAACGCCGAGATCTTCGATACCCGGCGACTCCGCTCACCCGAGCACCATTTTTCGCCACCGCCGCCTCTGGCCGCCGCTCACCGCTGAACATGAGTGCGCGGCCGGAGCGCTCTCCCAAAGAAGCTATGATCTGGCGCCCTGCTCTTCACTGATTGGCACCTGAACACGAGAACGATTGCCCGATGTGGGTGCTGCATTGCCTGGATTGCAGCAATGCCCTCAGTCAACGGAGCTAGAACAGGAGAACCTCCATCGTGAAAGCGAATGCAGAAAAGCCCGAGTCCAAGCCGGAGTCCAAGCCGGCTCCGAAGGATGATAAGGATTCCCAGAAGACTCTGGCCATGCCTGAGCTGATGAAGAAGCTTGGCGCGTCGGCCGACGGACTCACACAGGCCGAGGCCCAGAAGCGCCAGGCGCAATATGGACCGAACCAGATCGAGGAAAAGAAGACCAACGAATACCTGAAGTTCCTTTCCTACTTCTGGGGTCCCATTCCCTGGATGATTGAAGCCGCCGTGATCCTCTCCGGGATTGTCCGGCACTGGCTCGATTTCTTTGTGATTCTCTTGCTCCTTTGTTCCAATGCTTTAGTCGGATTCTGGGAAGAACACCAGGCAGGGAATGCTATTGCCGCCCTCAAAGCCCGTTTGGCGATCAAGGCCAAGGTGAAGCGGGATGGCAAGTGGGAGGAGCCCAAGGCAAGTGAGTTGGTTCCTGGGGACGTGATTCGTCTTAGATTGGGAGACATTGTTCCCGCGGATGCACGTCTGCTCGATGGGGATTCCATCGAGGTAGATCAATCCGCACTGACCGGCGAATCGCTTCCAGTCACTGCCAAACCTGGAGGTGCTGTGTACTCCGGCTCCATCGTCCGCCAGGGTGAGATTGACGCCATCGTCTATGCCATCGGGGCAAATACTTACTTCGGCAAGACCGCGCAGTTGGTGGAGCAGGCTCACACAGTCAGCCACTTCCAAAAGGCTGTGATGAAGATCGGCGACTACCTGATCGTTTTGGCGGTAGCGCTGGTTGCCTTGATTCTCGTCTTCGCCCTCTTCCGCGGAGACAAGTTGCTCACCACGCTTGAATTCTGCCTGGTGCTCCTGGTGGCTGCCATCCCCGTCGCCATGCCGACCGTCTTGTCGGTGACCATGGCAGTCGGAGCACGCCTGCTCGCCAAGAAGGAAGCGATCGTAACCCGCCTGTCAGCCATTGAAGAACTGGCCGGCGTAGACGTTCTCTGCTCGGACAAGACCGGCACACTCACTCAAAACAAACTCACGCTCGGCGATTCCTTCTGCATTGACGGAATCGCTGCTGCAAACGTCGTTCTCTGGGCGGCGCTGGCCTCCCGCGCGGAAGACAAGGACACCATTGACCTGGCGGTCATTGGCGGCGTGAAGGATGACAAAGAGCTGAAGAGCTGCCAGGTGCTTCACTTCATGCCCTTCGATCCGGTGCACAAACGCACGGAAGCTACCGTCAAAGGGGCGGATGGGAAGCAGTTCTTTGTCGCCAAGGGAGCTCCGCAAGTCATTCTGAAGATGGCGACAAATGCTGCAGACGTCAAGGCAGCAGCAGATAAAGCCATTCTTGAATTTGCCGGCCGCGGATTCCGCTCTCTGGGGGTGGCCAGGGCCGAAGAGCAAGGCAAATGGAAGTTTGTCGGCATACTGCCCTTGTTCGATCCGCCGCGCGCGGATGCCAAGGAAACCATCGCCAACGCCGTTCAAATGGGCGTCAAGATCAAGATGGTGACAGGCGATCAAATAGCCATTGCCCGTGAAACATCGAAAGAACTCGGCCTGGGCGTCAATATCCTGGATGCCAACGAACTCGGCGACACAAAAAAGAAGGAGTCTCCGCAGGTCGTTGAGGAGATCGAGAAGGCAGACGGCTTTGCGCAGGTTTTCCCCGAGCACAAGTTTCATATAGTAGACGTATTGCAGTCCTGCGGCCACATTGTCGGCATGACCGGCGATGGAGTGAACGACGCGCCTGCGCTGAAGAAGGCCGACTGCGGCATTGCCGTCTCCGGCGCAACCGACGCAGCCAGAGCGGCAGCCTCGATCGTCCTTCTCACGTCCGGCCTATCCGTAATTATCGATGCCATCAAAGAGAGCCGACGCATCTTTCAGCGCATGAACAGCTACGCCATCTACCGCATCGCGGAGACGCTGCGCGTGCTGTTCTTCATGACGCTATGCATCCTGGTCTTCAATTTCTATCCAGTAACGGCAGTCATGATCGTCATGATCGCGCTGCTCAACGACGGGGCGATTCTCTCGATCGCCTATGACAACGTCTTGTATAGAAACAAGCCAGAAGCCTGGAATATGCGGCTTGTGCTGTCCATCTCCACCGTGCTGGGAGTGATCGGCGTCGTCTCCGCGTTTCTCTTGTTCTATCTCGGCGAGCGCGTTTTCCACATGGACCGCTTGACCGTCCAGACACTGATGTACCTCAAGCTCTCCGTGGCCGGCCATTTGACCATCTTCTTGACGCGTACGCGCGGCCCATTCTGGTCCATCCGCCCCGCAAAGATTCTGCTCATCGCAGTTGTGGGCACGCAGACGATCGCGACGCTGCTCGCAGTCTATGGGGTATTTATGGCGCCGCTCGGCTGGAAATGGGCGGGACTTGTGTGGGCTTACGCTCTTGTCTGGGCACTGCTCAACGACCGCGTGAAACTACTCGCCTATAAGATATTTGATCCTGTCAAGGCCGAGCCGAAGCATGACCCCAAGGCCGAATCGAAGTCTGAAGTCAAAGGCGAGTCGAAACCTCAAGCCGCAGCCGAGCCAAAGCCCGAAGCCAAAACACCGTCCGAACTGCCTCCCCAGATTGCCAAGCGAGCCTACGAACTCTACGAAGAGCGAGACGGCAAGGATGGCACAGCAGTTCAGGACTGGAAGAAGGCGGAGCAGGAGATTCGGAGCGATGATGCCAAGGGTGAGGCGAAGCCTGAAGCCAAGGCCGATGAGGTGAAGCCCGAAGCAAAGGCCGAGGCGAAGCCCGAAGCAAAGGCTGACGAACCAAAGCCTGAGGCCAAAGCTGACGCGCCGAAGCCTGAAGCAAAAGCCGATGAGCCGAAGCCCGAGGCAAAGGCCGACGAACCTAAGCCCGAGGCGAAAGCTGATGAGCCCAAGCCTGAAGCTAAAGACAAGCCACAGCCTGAAGTGGCGCCACAGCTTGTCAAGCGGGTCCATGAACTCTACGAGCAGTTAGGGCGCGAGGATGTTCAAGCCGTTCAGGACTGGGAGAAGGCAGAACCGAAGCTTCAGAACAATGAATTCACAAAATAGGCAGACGGGAACAACGAGGATGGCATGACTGACAAATCGAAGATAGAAATCAGTTCAAAGGATTTCCGTGTGCCGCCAGACAAGAAGGTCGACCTTGGCAAGTGGGCGACGATTGTCGAACCTTATGCGAAGTCGAAGAAGCAGTATAAGCAACTCCTCCAAGAACACATGGAGAAGCTGAGCGCGCTGCAGCGCCTTCACTACGCGTCTCACCACTATGCGTTGCTGCTGATCTTCCAGGGGATGGACGGCGCCGGCAAGGACGGCGCCATCCGGCATGTGATGTCCGGCGTCAATCCGGAGGGCTGCGAGGTCTTCAGCTTCAAGCAGCCGAGCGCCGAAGAGCTCGATCACGATTTCCTTTGGCGATCGACGTGCCGCCTCCCGGAGCGTGGCAGGATCGGCATCTTCAACCGTTCCTATTACGAGGAAGTGCTGGTCGTCCGCGTGCATCCTGAGATTCTCCGCAGCCAGGGGCTTCCCGAAGAATTGCGCGACGAGAAGAACATCTGGAAGCACAGGTATGACTCCATCGCGGACCTGGAGAAGCATCTGTATCGGAACGCGACGCAAACGGTCAAGATCTTTCTGCACCTGTCGTACGAGGAACAGCGAAAGCGATTCCTCGCGCGCATCGATGAGCCGGAAAAGAACTGGAAGTTCAGCACCTCCGACATTCATGAGCGGAAATACTGGAAGGACTACATGAAGGCCTACGAGGATTGCCTTCAAGCGACCAGCACGCATCATGCGCCGTGGTACGTCGTCCCCGCCGACGATAAGGAGAACGCGCGGCTCATCGTCTCCCAAATCGTCCTGGATACGCTGGGGGAACTCAAGATGGCGTATCCCAAAACCACCGCAAAGCGGCGGCTCGAACTGCTCGATATCAAAAAGCTGTTGGCGAAATAGCGTCTGGAGCCCATCGCCCGCAACCTCGAACGAACCAGTGTCTCAAAGCCTTCACCGCGCTGTTAGCAGTTGCGGAGAAATAGAGAGGAACCTTCAACATGGCTACCAAGCAACTCCCAGTCAACGCCGGTCAAGATGCAATCCCGCAATCATTCAGCAAGAACTTCGATCAGTTTGGCAATTCTTCCGGGTTCATCTTCGACGTGAGTTTGTCGACCGCGATTGCGGCCGATGGCAAGAACGAAGAGAGAGCGCCGAAGCCCAAGGGACCGCTCTCGCCCGAGATGCTTGACAAGATGAATCGCTATTGGCGCGCGGCAAACTATCTTTGCATCGGCCAGATCTACTTGTTTGACAATCCCCTGCTTCGCCAACCCCTCAAGGCGGAACAGATAAAGCCCAGGCTGCTCGGTCACTGGGGAACCTCGCCAGGACAGAACTTCATCTACGTTCATTTGAACCGTCTTATCAAAGAGCACGATGCGGACATTATCTACATTTCGGGTCCGGGCCACGGAGGCCCCTCGCTGAACGCCTGTTCTTATCTGGAAGGATCGTACACCGAGGTCCACCCTGAAATCACTCACGATGAAGACGGCCTGCGGCTGATGTTCCGCAAGTTCTCGACGCCGGGCGGCGTGCCCAGCCACTGCGGGCCGCACGTCCCGAACTCAATGCACGAGGGAGGCGAGCTTGGCTATTCTCTGGTTCACGCATTCGGCGCGGCATTCGACAATCCGGACCTGATCGTCGCTTGCGTCATCGGTGATGGAGAGTCCGAGACCTGCCCGCTGGAAGGAAGCTGGAAGTCGGTCAACTTCGTCAATCCGGTGCGAGACGGCGCGGTCCTGCCGATTCTTCACCTCAATGGATACAAGATCTCGGGGCCAACGGCCCAGGGACGCACCAGCGACGCCGACTTGAAGGCCCTTTATGTAGGACGCGGTTACAAGCCGTACTTTGTTGAGGGCGACGATCCGGAGGTCGTGCATCAACTCTTGGCTCAAACGCTGGAAGACTGTTATGCCGAGATTCGCGGAATTCAACAGGAGGCTCGCAAGAACGGCTTCAAGAAACAGCCCGTCTGGCCCATGATCATATTCCGTACGCCCAAGGGATGGACTTGCCCGAAGGAAGTAGATGGAATCCCCATCGAAGGCACTTTCCGCGCGCACCAGGTTCCGCTCGCATCGGTCAAAGACAATCCCGAGCATCTCAAGATCCTTGAAGCCTGGATGAAAAGCTACAAGCCGGAGGAGCTCTTCGATGCGAATGGCGCCTTCATCGAAGAATTGGCTGCCCTTTCCCCGGTCGGTAACCGACGCATGGGAGGCAATCCCCATGTGAATGGCGGACGCGAGTTGATCACCCTGGCGCTGCCTGACTTCACGGATTACGCGCTCGAAATCCCCGGGCCGGGCCAGGTTCTGGCCGAGGCTCCGCGCAAACTGGGCGACTTCTTTCGCGATATCTTCAAAATGAATTTGACCAACTTTCGCATGTTCTGCCCCGATGAGTCGAATTCCAATCGTCTGAACTCCATCTTCGAGGCCACCAAGCGGTGCTCGATGGCCGAGATTGTCTCGATCGACGACGAGCTGGGTCCGGATGGCCGCGTCATGGAAGTGCTGAGCGAGCATCTCTGTCAGGGATGGCTCGAAGGCTACCTGCTTACAGGGCGCCATGGCATGTGGTCCTCTTACGAGGCCTTTGCGCAGGTGGTTGATTCGATGACCACCCAACATGCCAAGTGGCTTGAGCAATGCGGCGCCTATCCTTGGCGCAGGCCGCTCGCGTCGCTCAATGTTCTGCTCACAAGTCATGCCTGGCGCAACGATCACAACGGCTTCAGCCACCAGGCAACCGGGTACGTAGACAATGCGCTGGCGCGCAGGAGCGAAGTGATCCGCGTGTATTATCCACCGGACTCCAACTGCCTGTTGAGCGTCTTCGACCATTGCCTGCGCAGCCGCAATTACGTGAATGTCGTCACCTGCGGCAAGCAGCCACAGCTGCAATGGCTGAACATGGACGAGGCTCTCGAGCACTGCTCGCGCGGCGCGTCCACCTGGAAGTTTGCAACCAACGATGAAGGCGGGGAGCCGGATGTCGTGCTGGCCTGCGCCGGCGATGTGCCGACCATCGAAACCTGCGCGGCCTCGTGGCTGCTGCAGAGATACGTGCCGGGCATCAAGGTGCGCGTTGTCAACGTTGTGGACCTGATGACGCTGATGTTTCCTGACAAGCACTCGCACGGGATGGACGAAATGTCGTTCAACGCGCTGTTCACCGAGAACGCGCCGGTAGTCTTTGCCTTCCACAACAATCGCTGGCTCATTCATACGCTGGTTCACGGGCGCTCCAATGAAGCTCGCTTCCATGTGCACGGCTATATGGATCAGGGAACCACCACCACGCCCTTCGACATGGTGGTGTTGAACGAAATGAGCCGCTTCCATCTTGCATTGGATGCACTGAAGCACATTCCCCGTCTTCGTTTGCAAGCTGAGAAAGCCATCGACTTCTTCAACCAGCAATTGCAACGCCACCACGACTATATCCGTGACCATCTGGAGGACATGCCGGAGATCAGGAACTGGCAGTGGACGAAAGACTTTAGCGATTCCACCGCTCCGGCGCCACTGGCCAAGGGGCATCCAGAGAAGGCGATCTTCACCGACAGTTAAGCGACATACAGTTAACATCGAGGCGGAGGTCCGCTATCGCAAGAGGTTTGCGAAAGCGGCCTCCGCTTCCTGAACTCCGGCACGCAGGGGGAGATATTGATCGATCCGAAGGCACCATCCGATTGGTTAAAAGTTGACGGAATCGATGCGCTGGTTGAGTTGGCGCTCAATCTCCACTGGTCGTGGAACCATGCCGCGGACGGCTTGTGGGAAGCGCTCGACAAGGAACTTTGGGCCAGCACTCAGAACCCATGGGTCATCTTGCGGACGGTTTCTCGCGAAAAGATCAAGGCTGCTTTGGGCGCTGTGGAGTTCCGTAACCGCCTCGACAGTCTCCTCCTGAAGAATCGGGAATCCTATCGGGCCGACGCATGGTTCCAACACAAGCATCCAGACGCCGCGCTATCCACGGTCGCCTACTTCAGCATGGAGTTCATGCTGAGCGAAACACTGCCCATCTACTCGGGCGGACTCGGCAACGTAGCCGGCGACCAGATGAAGGCGGCGAGCGATCTAGGGGTTCCGGTCGTCGGGATCGGCTTGCTTTACGGGCAGGGATATTTCCGCCAGGACTTCGATGCGGAAGGCCGGCAGCAGGCACTCTATCCAGTTAACGATCCGGGACAGTTGCCGATCCGGCCATTGCGCCAGCCGAATGGCGAGTGGTTGCGGTTGCAGGTTCAACTTCCCGGCTCAAGGATATGGGTCCGCTGCTGGGAGGTGTCAGTGGGAAGGGCAAAGCTGTATCTGCTCGACACCAACGATTTCGCCAATACCGCGGCTCACCGCGGGATTACCAGTGAACTCTATGGCGGCGACGCGGAGATGCGCCTGAAGCAGGAGATCGTCCTGGGCATCGGCGGATGGCGTTTGTTGCGAGCGCTGGGTCTCGCTCCTGAAGTTTGCCACCTCAACGAAGGACACGCAGCATTCGCTGTACTCGAACGAGCCCGCTCCTACATGGAGGATTACAAGAAGCCATTCGATCTCGCCATGAATATCACGCGAGCCGGAAATGTATTCACCACGCATACCGCCGTGAGTGCCGGCTTTGACCGCTTCGATCCCGGTCTCATTCGCACTTACCTCAGCCACTATGCTGCGGATGAACTTGCTATCTCGGTGGACGATCTGCTCGCGATGGGAAGGCAGAATCCTGAAGACACTTCGGAACCCTTCAACATGGCTTATCTTGCGGTTCGCGGCAGCGGGCAAATCAACGGCGTGAGCAAGCTCCATGGGAAAGTGAGCCGGCAGATTTTCCAGCCGTTGTTTTCTCGCTGGCCGCAACACGATGTTCCGATAGGATCAGTAACCAACGGCATTCATGTGCCAACCTGGGATTCGGCAGACGCTGATGCGCTATGGACCTCCGCTTGCGGCAAGAAGCGCTGGCGTGGCGATCGCCCGGCCGAAGATGACATCCGCCACATCTCCAATCAGCAGCTGTGGCAATTGCGTACAGCAGGACGAAAAGGCCTGATCGACCAGATGCGCAAGAGGTACCAGTGCCAGCTCGCCGCGGAAGGCGCGAATCCATCCGATGCTGCCGGCATTTTCGATGAAAAGGTGCTGACTCTCGGATTTGCCCGCCGCTTCGCCACCTACAAGCGCCCCAATCTTCTTTTGCACGATACCGAGCGGCTGGTGCGGCTGCTCTCCAATCCACGCTGCCCTGTTCAGCTAATCCTGGCCGGAAAAGCTCATCCTCAAGATATTCCTGGACAGGAGCTTATCAAGGAGTGGAAAAACTTCATCAAGCGACCCGAGGTTCAAGGACGCGTGGTCTTCCTCAACGACTACGACATGATGCTGGCCCAGGAACTGGTCCAGGGGATCGATCTCTGGATCAATACCCCTCGACGTCCGTGGGAGGCCTGCGGGACCAGTGGTATGAAGGTCCTCGTCAATGGCGGACTGAATCTCTCCGAGTTGGACGGCTGGTGGGCAGAGGCCTATTCGCCCGAGGTTGGTTGGGCCATTGGGGATGGCCAGGAACATGGCGACGACCCTGCGTGGGATGCCAAAGAGGCGGATGCGCTGTATACCCTGCTGGAAGCTGAAGTGATTCCGGAGTTCTACGAGCGCGATGAATCCGGCATGCCGGGCAAATGGCTGGAACGCATCCGCGAGAGCATGGCGCGGCTCACGCCGGAGTTTTCTGCCACGCGCGCCATCCGCGAATATACTGAGAGTCATTATCTGCCGGCAGCGTCGGGCTATCGCGATCGTGCAACGGACGATGGTGCGCTTGGCCTGAGTCTGCTCCATTGGAAGCAGGACATTGAGCGGCATTGGAGTGCGGTGCGTTGCGGCGCGATGCAAATCGAGGCGCACGATGGACAGCATTTCTTTCACCTCGAAGTCTTTCTGGGCATCCTCACGCCTGGTCAACTCAAGGTGGAACTCTACGCGGACCCTGCGCAAGCGGTTTGCGCTTCTCTCGACACAATGACTGCATCCGAACCCCGCGCAGATACGCCAGGCACATTCACCTATTCAGCTCAGGTCTCCGCAGCGCGCCCCGCAAGCGACTACACCGCGCGTATAGTCCCCTGCCATCCCAACGCTTCAGTGCCGCTCGAAGCCGGCCAGATTGTTTGGCAACGCTGATGGCCAATCTCGGAATCATGGAAAGGGCGCGGAAACTCCTGGATGCGAAAGGTGATGGAGTCTGGAGCCATGAGGTTCAGAAAAGGCGATCGACAAACGCATCCGATGCGAAGCGCCCTACCGGCACAACGCGAGCCTTACGTCCCGCGGTTCATTCGGCATTCAGTCCGAGTTCGCAGAGCCTGGTCCGTGTGGATTGGCAGCCTGTATGAAGAATGCCCTGAATCCCAAGGCCCTCGGCGATCTGAACGAACATCGGGGTATTGTCGATGAAGACGGCTTGCGCCGGCCGCACCTGGGCAATATCGAGGGCAAGCTTGAAAATATCCGCGTCGGGCTTGCGAATGTGAACAAAGCAGGAAGATATAAAGCAGTCGGCTACCCTGTTCAGGCGGAACTTGTCAATCCGATAGGCATTCAGCTCACGTGCTTCATTGCTGACTATCGCTATCTTCAGCCCCAGATTCAGCTTGAGCTGAGAGACAAGCTCGATCATTTCCGGGAAGGCCTTTGACTGCGCGAACATATAGCGCCGAAACTGGTTGCGCGTGAAGGTCCGCTTCTGGTGGAAAACAACCAGGCTCAAGTACTCTTCGAGCGAGATCTTGCCCGCTTCGAAGATCTCGAACGCGAGGCGATGACGGTCCTCCATCTCGGCCCACTCCAATTTGAAGTTCCTGGCCGCCCGTCTGCGGGCCAGATGATCCCACCCATCGGTCAGAAGGACGCCGCCTATATCCAGAAACACGCATGTGATCGCAGTTGCTTTCTTCATCGGCTTTCCTTGCGTCGGCCCATTCGAATGCGCCTCCTTCGAGATCTCGATTCCGCAACAAGCAGCGATCTATACCTTTGCTTCGGGCGCGTCGGCCACGGCCTCTGCGGGTATCTTTTCCGGCAAGTCGAGGCGCGCCACACCAATCCGGTTGTCTGCCATCCCGTAGTAGACGTCGAGGCGATCTGGCGTTCCAAGATCGTCACGCCGGTCGATACCCGTGGGGAACACGACATTGGCAACCGTCCCATCGCGTTCCTGCGGTAGCACCGGCGTCAACACCGGCTCAACCGAGCGATAGCGGATCACGCGCGGATGCTGCTGTGAGAGCACCATCACACCGGCCGAGTAGCAAAGGTGATGGCCGTCGCCACCCGCACCGGTCACTTCGCTAACGCCGTGGTAAACGATCAGCCAGCCGTGCCTGGTGAGAATGGGCGGAGTACCTGCGCCGATTTTGAGCCGCTCCCAGGGCGACACTGGAGTGGCCAACCGATGATGAGAAGCAAACCGGCTCAGACGATCTGGCGTGCGGTTTTTCAAGACCGGCGGGCAATAGGAAATCCAGATGCTCTCCCGATCGAGATCAACCTCACGGGTCGTTGGATGACAGGCGGTCTCCTCTGGTCGAGTGCCCGGAAAAAGCGGACGGTGGAGCATACCCAGTTCAAGATGCCCGGACGAGTCGGGTATCGCGACAGGGAATAGACTCGCATCCTTGTCGTCCACGCTGCTCAAATCGATGCCATGCCAATGAGCGTAGGTTGCCAGCCCGAGACGTTTCCAGTGAAAAAGATCCTCTGACTCTGCCATCGCAATTCTTGGTCCGTGTGGTGAAAATGCCGCGTAGGTCATGATGTAGCGCTTGAGCGGTTCAACGAAAGTGATGCGAGGATCTTCGCAGCCTCCGCCGCCTCCAGGCCGCAATTCATACTCTGCCTCGGGCTCCAGTGCAATGCCAAGCCTCTCCACGCCCGTCGGGTCGCCGGCTTCATTGAACCGCACGCGCGCTATCCCGATGCGCGAATAATTTCCTTTTGCAACCAGCCGCGGGAAGAGATAGAGTTCGCCATCAGGTCCGCGCACGGCCGCCGGATTCAGAACCCCTTCCACCTCATGCGGATTTCCGGGCTCGGGCTCCATGATCATTCCCAGGCGTTGCAACTTGAATCCGCTCATCCGATCTCCTCGCCTGCTTGCTGCATTTGTCAGCTTCAGTTTTCGCCAAGGCAAGCAAGGATCGTCTTGATTACCACGTTGGTATCGTCTGGCCCTTTTACAGGGATCGACACAACACCCGCTTGTTTCGCCGGGTAGTCGTTCCCGCCCGGAAACAATGCATCTCCGACGTAGACCATCTCTTTCAATGAAAGATGCAGCGTGTCCCGCAGCTTTCCTATGCCGTACGCTTTGTCAATGCCCGGCTTGGTCACATCAATTGAGGTTGCACCGCCCATACGGACGGAGAACTCCGGGATAAGAGTTTCCAGAAGCGCTGTGATCTTCTTCCGCTTGGCAAAATCCGGATCCCACTTTTCCTTTTCTGCCAAGGGCGCTTGCTGACCCAACGCGGAGAATGTCACCTGGCTTCCCCTGTCCTCAATCACCTTTCCCCAAACCTTCCCGGCGCGATAGCCCGACTCTTCCGCCGCCTTATCCAGGGCATTGATGATCTTCTTCTTTTGCTCCGCTGTAAGATCCTCTGAATAAAGTTCCGTCCACTTCCCGCTGTATTGAAAGAACTTTGTTCCACAGGTTGGAAGCAGAGACAAGTTCGCCAGGCAACTGTCTTGGGGAAGATCGGTGAGCAGCTGCTTTTCAAACTGCGCCCACGCACCTCCAGAGATCACTGCCACTTTGATGATGCCTAGAAGGTCACGGAGAAGCGCCGCAGTCTGTGGAGCAAGCGACGACTTGCTGGGTGCGAGGGTACCGTCCAAATCAAACACGATGAGCTTTTTCATTGATCACCAAGCCTTGGGTTCAGCGAAATCAACTTGCATCGTCGCTGCATATTCTGTCGCACGGATCATCTTTTGCACGATCAAGGGATCGCGATCTCCAGCAGAGTGACTTCTCCGCTGGGTCGAAACGCGCACTCTCCGGCCTCCGCCGGCAAGAGCCACACATCTCCCTTGCCCACTGCGTAGGGAGTTCCTTTGTGCATAACCTGGCCTGAGCCCGCAAGGCAGATCAGCACGCGCGGCTCTGCTGCGGCTCCAACGGGAAACGGGTCTTTGCCAAGCAATCGCCACAACAGGAAGGCATGACAATCAAAGAGCCTCTCGCGCTCAACAGGCATCGTCGTCTCTACCCTGGGCGCGACCAGGCCACCATCGCTCGCTCCAAACTCTATGCAGGCAAAAGCCTGATCCACTTGCAGCGGGCGCGGCTGCCTGGTCTTCGGGTCCACATGGCCCCAATCGTAAAGCCGGAATGTCACATCGCTGTTCTGCTGAACCTCAAAAACGACGACGTCCTCACCCAGTGTGTGCACCGTTCCGGCAGGGATGAACACCGCATCGCCCGGCTTCGGGGCAATGCACACCAGGTGGTCTGCAATGGTGCCGTCGTGAAGGGACTGGCGCAGACTGCCGGCAGTTGTGCCCGATCTCAAGCCAGCATAGATATGGCTTCCCTTCTCAGCCTCGATGACGACCCAGGCTTCGGTCTTCCCCGTATCGCCCGCTGGAATCAGCTCAGGGTGCGCATCGCTTGGATGAACCTGCACAGAAAGCATCTTGCGGGCATCGAGAAACTTGAGCAGCAGTGGAAAGCGGCGAAAGCGCGCAGCCAGCCTGCCCATCACTGGTTCTTGAAAATGCTCCATCAGGTCGCCAATGGTTCGTCCCTTGAGCGGCCCATTGGCAACCTGGCTTTGATGATCGTTCCGGTCGCTGAGTACCCACGCTTCGCCGATAGGACCGTCACCTGGCAGCGGCGCGGAGAGCAGCCCGGACAAGCGCCGGCCGCCCCACAGCCGATATTGGTAAATTGGCTCGAAGCGCAACGGATATAGGGGAATCGAGCTCATTGTTTGTCACCCGGCTCTCATCATCAGCAGTTGGTGCTTGAGCGTTGTCCGCAAAAGTCATTGCGTTGGATTGCATCAGAAGGATGCCAGCGTTGACTGAGCGAATTGGAGGAGTGCCATAACTTGCGGCAAATGCCGGCAACGGCTAGTGCGGCCGGATCCGTGGAACCCATGCCAAATCGCCACTCATAACGTAAACAGCGAGCGCCACTGCCATAAACACCGCACCTATCCAAAAGCGCCAGTCGCGATGCATGCGCCGCCAATACGGACCCGGATCGGGTTCGCCGCTGTCGCCACTATTTCCTTCACGGTTGTACTTGCTTCCTGTCATTTGACCTCCATCGTCGGTGAATATTCGCCGCAACGCGCAGCCTGGTTGCAGCGTGCGCGGTGATACAAAGCTTGCTGTGCCGCCACAACGTTGGCCTGTTGGCCATTCCAAATCTCCAACGCAGGCTGCTGGATGGCGCGGGCAAACGAAAATGCCAACGCCCACGGCAGCCGCGCTTTGAATTTCACGTTCATCGCATTCAAACGCGCCGAAGCCAACTCCGCCGGTTGGCCGCCCGACAGAAACGCAATTGCCGGCACAGCCGCGGGGACCGCTCGCAAGAAGCAGTTCACGGTGGCATCGGCTACCTCGTCCAACGTCGGTTGACTTGTGCAGGCCGTTCCGGGAAGCACCATGTTGGGTTTCAGGATCATTCCTTCCAGCATGACCCGTTGCGCAAACAGTTCGCTGAACACCGTTCGCAGAGCCTTGTCTGTGGCCGCGCAACACTGCTCCAACGTATGCTCGCCATCCATGATGACCTCAGGCTCGACAATAGGGACCAGGCCTGCCTCCTGGCACAGCGCCGCATAGCGAGCCAGGGCGTGGGCATTGGCTTCAATGCAACCCCAACTCGGAAGCCCATCGCCGATTGCAATCACTGCGCGCCACTTGGCAAAGCGCGCGCCCATTTGAACATATTCGGCAAGGCGATCGCGCAATCCGTCCAGGCCTTCCGTGACCTTTTCACCGGGATGCCCGGCCAGTTCCTTGGCGCCTTTGTCCACTTTGATGCCGGGAATGATACCCGCCTCAATGAGGACTTTGACAAAGGGAGTACCGTCGTTCTTCTCCTGACGGATTGTTTCGTCGAAGAGGATTGCGCCGCCGATCGACTCACCTAGCCCCGGAGTAGTCACAATCAATTCCCGGTAGGCTCTGCGAGCTTCGACGGTCAGCGAAATTCCCAGTTTTGCAAAGCGCTTGTTGCAGGTTCCGGTGCTCTCATCCATCGCGAGCAGGCCCTTGTTATCGGCGAAAATCAGCTTCGCGGTTTCTCTCAACATTTGCGAATTCATTTGACCTGCCCGTTTCCTGTTCTGGTTCCGAATATCCGTGTCTATCCGCTCAATGCATTTCTGCTCCGAAGGCTATTGAGCCGGAGTAGCCAGCAACTGCTTGAGCGCGTTGATTGCTTTCTGCGCCTCTGCAAGTTGCGCCTCAGCTTGATCGCGCGTCGCCTTCGATAGCGGCGCCTGCGCTCCTGTCTGTTGCGCCGGTGATGCTCCCGGCTGCGGCGCCGCCGTGCCAAACAAGGAGGCAAGCGCTTCGTCGAGCGTCGGCTCCATCACCACCTTGTCTCCCGTTGCAACAATCACCCGTTTCAGTTGAGGGAAGTTCATACGTCCGTGCGCCTGGATTCGGCCCGTCATTGCGGCGCCCCCATGAGTACTATCGAAGAGAACACCGCGGAGAGTCCGGTCATTTCTGACCAGAACACTGCCTGCTCACTATTTGGAAAAGGGGTGGTAGTCTGACTTTACTCCCACCGGCGCTGGGGCCTGTTCCGTTGCAGCTACATCCGAAGGGTTGTCTTCACGGCGGATTTGCTTGTATTGGTCCGGAATAGCTTCTATCAGTGTTATCAAGAAACGGAGAGAGGAAGTGGAGTCTGCAACTCCCTGCCATCAGGATGATCTGCGGCAAGAGAATGCGCCGTCAGTGGCTGACCAGCGGCAGTGGCGCGCGGCCGTCAGTTGCGCCCAGCCTCCCTCAATCAGGTTGCCCGTCCGCAGAGTCTCTCCCAATCCGAGCAGATGCGCTTCGTGAAATCGACTGCGCAGCCGCCCGGCCGTGAGCGGATCAACCAGTGGTTCGACCGCCGTGACCTTTTCGACGGAATGAAGATAGGAACCAGGAGAATTGCCGCCCAGTCGTAGCCGGATATGCCTTGGTCACGGGTAGGAAGGGCGCTCAACTCGCCCGGTTTGCGTTGAGTGCGCGCAATTTTGGGCGCGGCCCGGAATCCGTTCATGTTGAGGGATTCGATAATCCCGTGGAAACTATTGATTCAAATATGGATATATGGTGGGCAGTGAGGGACTTGAACCCCCGACATCCTGCTTGTAAGGCAGGCGCTCTAACCAACTGAGCTAACCGCCCACGCGGCGCCGCCAAAGTGTGCGGCCTTTTTCATCATATCAGCGCATTGGCCCGGCGGCGGGCCGGCCTAGGCCGCAGTTGATAAACTCAGCCAGTGAGTTCTCTGATTGTGAATGCCGACGACTTCGGGCTGACGGCCGGGGTCAACCGCGCGATTGTGGAGTTGCACCAGGCGGGCGTGCTGACCAGCACGACGCTGATGGCGCGGGCTGCGGCCACCGCCGAGGCCATCCAACTGGCCCGTGCCACTCCCACGCTGGGAGTGGGCTGCCATGTGGTGCTGGTGGATGGTGAGCCTGTGCTGCCGCCGCAACAGATTCCCTCGCTCGTCGATCCGCAGACCGGGCGCTTTCAGCCCACTTTGGGCGCGTTTTTGCAGCGGCTGCTCACCGGCCGCATCCGCACTGCCGAGATGGAGGCCGAGGCTGGCGCGCAAATCGCCCTGCTCGAAAACGCCGGCGTAGCCCTCACTCACATCGACACCCACAAGCACGTGCACATGTTTCCCGCCGTGCTGCGGCCGGTGCTGCGCGCTGCCAGGGCTGCCGGCATTCGCGCGGTGCGCAATCCCTTTGAGCCGGCATGGAGCCTGCGTGCAACCCCCGGCGCTCCCTGGATGCGGCGGACAGAAGTCAGCCTGCTGCGGCGGCTTGAGCCTGCATTCCGGCGCATTGTGGCGGAGGAAGGATTCGCCACCACCGGCGGCGCCCTCGGCGTGCTGGCCACCGGAACCCTCGGCGCTGCGACCGTCAGTTCCCTGCTCCGGTGCCTGCCACCGGGCGCCTGGGAACTGGTCACCCACCCCGGCTACAACGACGCGGAGCTGGCCCAGGCGCATACCCGCCTGTTAGCCTCGCGGGAAACCGAGCGGGAGGCCCTGCACACGCTGGCGGGCTTCCCCGCGATCGAGCTGATCTCCTTCGCCGGTTTGCACAACGGCCCCGGCGTCCGCTGACCGGCCAGCCCCGAGGCCGCCGTTGCAGCCAGTTGCATCTTCCCGGCCTCCAAAATCGTCCTAATTGAGATGAAGCGGCAGCAAAGGAAAGGTCCCATGCGCATTGGAATTACCTGTTATCCCACCTACGGCGGCTCAGGCGTGGTGGCTACGGAACTGGGCATCGAGCTGGCGGCGTTGGGCCACGAGGTGCACTTCATCTCCTACTCGCAGCCCTTTCGCCTGAGCGGGCGTGACGACGGCATCTTCTATCACGAGGTGCCCGTCTCCAGTTACCCGCTGTTCGAGTTCCCGCCCTACGACCTGGCGCTGGCCTCGCGCATGGCAGAGGTGGCGGAGTTCTGCAACCTGGATCTGCTGCATGTGCACTATGCCATTCCCCACTCGGTAAGCGCCCTGCTGGCGCGCCAGATGCTGGCGGCGCGCGGGCGGCGACTGCCCTTTGTGACCACCCTGCACGGCACCGACATTACCCTGGTGGGCCTGGACCGCAGCTACCTGCCCATCACCCGCTACGCCATCCAGGAGAGCGACGGGGTGACCAGCATCTCCGACTATCTGAAGCAGAAAACGGTCGAGGACTTCGGCGTGACGCGGGGCATCGAGGTGATTCCCAACTTCGTCAACTGCGATGTCTATACGCCCATCAAGGACCAGGCGCAGCGGGCGGCGGCGCGCCGGCGTCTGGCGCTGCCCGACGAGGCCATCCTGATGCATCTCTCCAATTTCAGGCCGGTCAAGCGGGTGCTGGACGTGGTGAAGGTGTTTGCCGAGGTAGCGCGCCAGGTGCCCGCGCAACTGGTGCTGGTGGGCGACGGGCCGGATCGCTCCTCCGCCGAGTGGCTGGCCCACGACCTGGGCATCCACGGCCGCATCCACTTCATGGGCAAGCAGGAGCGGGTCAACGAGCTGCTGCCGCTGGCCGATCTGCTGCTGATGCCCAGCGAACTGGAGTCCTTCGGGCTGGCCGCTCTGGAGGCCATGGCCTGCAAGGTTCCCTCGGTGGCCACGCGGGTAGGCGGCGTGCCGGAACTGATCGACGACGGGGTGACCGGGCTGTTGTTTTCGGTTGGCGATGTGGAGGCCATGGCCGCCGGCGCGGTGAGCCTGCTGAAGGACCGCGACCGCCTGGAAGCCATGCGCGACGCAGGCCGCAAGACGGCGCAGAAGAACTTCTGCTCTTCGCTGGTGGTGCCGCATTATGTGCGGTATTACGAGCAGGTGCTGGCGAACCAGGGACCAGGGAATAGGGAGTAGGGAACAGGGACCCGCCCGGTCACCCGGGGTGCCCCATCCTTGACGCGCCCTTTGCGTCAAGGGTGGGAGAACACAAAGCCAGGGTCGCCCAGGTCGAAACCCAGGTTTCCTGATCCACAAAAATGCCGCTAACTGTCGGCTGGCTTCTCGGCGGGGTCGGGGGCAAAGGTCGGATTGAAACCCAATTTCCGCCAGAAGCCGTCCAGCAGGGCTACGGTCTCGGGGGTGGTACGGCTGGTGGTGCGCAGCTGGATTTCGGCGCCGGCGGCGCCCTGCTCTCCGCTGGCCGGGTTGCCGGTCAGGGCGGAGGCTTCCGCGGCAATGGCGATGCACTGCCCTGCGCGGTAGGTGCAGTTGGCCAGGTCGGCAATGGATTGACGCGTGGTGGGCGTGGCCAGCACCGTGCGCGGCGGGGCCATGCGGTCCAGCAGCCACAGAATCTCCAGCTTCGACTCCAGCTCGTCGGGCACGCAGTCGATGGCCAGATCGGCATCGCGCACCGCATCCTCGATGGTAGAGACGAAAGCGACGGGAGAGTGCTCGGGAAGACGCCCCTCAGGGGCTGAAGCCCCTGCGGATTCAAGCCCTTCAAGGTACGGGCTGATGCCCGTACCCTTCGCCTGGAGCGCTTCCCCAAGCAGTTCAGGACCAAGCTGCTGGCGCAGATATTCCTGGGCGTGATGCAGGTTGGCGGGCATCACGTCTTCCAGCAGAACGCGGTAGCCGGCGCGGGCCGCGGCCAGGGCCAGCCAGCGGCCCAGCGGGCCGGCTCCGATGATGGCGACGGTGATGGGCAAGGGTTCGCGTGTGGGCAAAACTTCGCTTGGGCGCAAGGGCTTACTTGGCGGCCAGGGCCTGGGCAACTTCTTCGGCATTGGGCCTCACCTGGATCAGGTGGGCGGCCACGCGGGCGCGTTCTTCCGGGCTGAGCGTGGGAGCGGCAGCCAATATCCGGCGCAGGGTCACGGCAACGTCGTCAATGTAGTTCATCAGGCGGATGGCTTCTCCGGAGAGCGGCATGGGTTTCCTCGATGGTTGAAAGTGCAGGCTCCATTGTAGGCGGTTGGGTTGGAGAGGGGAAGTTGCCCCCGGCGCCAGGCTGGAACGCGCATACAATGTCCGCATGAACAATACGGCGGAGTCTGTTGCTCATGCTTTTGTACGGGCCATCAACCGGCAGGATGTGGAGGCGCTGGCGGAGTGGATGACGCCGGAGCACTGTTTTGTCGACGCGCTGGGGACGGCTGTTGAAGGCCGGGAAGCCATGCGCGCGGCCTGGGACGGGTACTTCCGCATGGTGCCGGATTACTCGATTGCGATTGAGGAAACCTATTGTCTGGGGCCGGTGGTGGTGATGCTGGGCGAGGCCATGGGGACGTATACCCCGGACGGCGCCCTCCGCGCGGAGAACCGCTGGAAGACGCCGGCGGCCTTCCGGGCGCGCGTTGAAGACGGAAAAGTGGCGGAGTGGCGCGTGTATGCCGACAACGAGCCGATGCGGCGGCTGATGGCTCAAGGCGGGTGACGGACCAAACCGCACGACGGCTATCGACCAAGGATCCGTGAATGCGTCAGAGAATGCTCGAATCGAACCTCATCTGACGCAAATCACGTCCAGCGCTGACCCGAAGTTACGACCTGGAGCAGGCGCCGCCTTCCAGGGTCACAACTAAAAGTGCGGCCATCAACACCCCCTGCTCGGCTGAGGAAACCTCTCCTACCAAAGCAGCTTTAACCCAAATTGCAATTCTCTGGAAGGGCCCACCGTCGTGATGCGTCCAAAGTTGGTATCCGTCATCGTGCTGTCGGGATTCAGGAATTGTGCGTGGTTGAATGCGTTGAACGCGTCGGCCCGGAACTGCAGATCCATTGACTCGCCGAAGGCAATCAGTTTTCCAGCGCCGATATCCCAGTTGTTCACTCCCGGTCCGGTGATGATATTCGGAGCGGAGTTTCCGAAGTAATTCGCGGCGGGCTTTGCGAAACAGCCAGTATCGAACCAGTAGTGGCCGTTACTGCGCACATCCTTGTTCTTCAGGCTGGAGCGGCCGTCGCAGAGTTGGTCGGCGCGGTACTGGGTCATCGGGTCCATGGTCGTACTGCTCGCGGCCAGCACGGTGAATGGGTTCCCCTGGGAGAAAGTCGCAATCGTATCCAGGGTCCAACCGCCTACGACCTGGTTCATGACAGGAGAAGCACCGCTCATGAATCGTTTTCCGTTCCCCAGCGGCAAATTCCAGACGCTGCTGGCCACAAGGCGCTGCGGAGCATTGTATCCAGCCATCCCCCTGTCGCAACTGAGGCAGGTGCCTCTCTCATTGATTCCAACGGGCACTCCGCCTTGCTCGGTGTTGCTGAGGACTTTTGACCAGGTGTAATTGGTCACAAAGCTCAGGCCATTGGAAAACTGCCGCTGCAATTTGGCGACGAAGGCGTTGTAGCTTGCGCTTCCCTCGTCGGCCGCCTCGTAGATGTAATTGAACTGTTTGTAGGGGCGAACGGACTGATCGCAATAGAAAGAGCCCGCCACAGAGCAATCGTCGGCATTCCACCGGATGGGCAGCTTGCGCGACTGCGAACCGATGTAATCGATCTCGGCGATCGTGCTCTTCCTCAGCGAGTGCTGGATCGCCAGGCTCCATTGCTCAATATAAGTCGTGCGCAAGTTGGTATCAAGCGTCGTAATCGTCCCGCTCAGGTTGTCTGCAAACGATTGTGTGATGGTCGTCTGACTCATGGGCGGAAATACATTTTGCCCGAGCACGTAGGTAGGCGTCACGGACGACTGATTGGCGATGGATTGCACGATGGCGACGCCGGGAGCTGTGATGGCGAACAGCTCATAGATGGCGTTCTCTGCCGGGTAATAGATACCCCCACCGGCCCGGACGATGGTTCCGGGCAGGAAACGCGGCTGCCAGGAGACGCCTATGCGAGGGGCGAAGTTATTGAGATCGAACTTGTAAACCTCTGGATTGACCGCTCCCAAAGCGGCAAACTCCACCTTGCCCGTTTTGAAGTTGAATGCGTGAGGATAATTCCTGTTTGATCCAACCGGGTTGGGCGGAGTACTCAAATTCCATCCCACGCCGAGGTTGAGAGTCAGGTTGGGAAGAACTCGCCAGGTATCCTGAGCATACGGCGTAACCGCGGTCCAGCGAAAATGCGTGCGCGGCATGGATGTGACGCTGCCGGTCTGGGGCATGCCCAGCAGGAAATCGGCGAAGGAACTGCCCGTGCCTGACACCGGCGCCAGGGTTCCCGCACTATTGAGCGCCAGTTGTGCGGTAAAGATTGGATTGAAGTACACGCCGCCACGGGAAAAGAAGTTGGAACTCTCCTGAACCGTCCGAACGTAGTTGAAATCGGCGCCAAAGCTCATCTCATGCTTCGCCTTCAGCATGTTCAAGCTCTCGTGCATCTGGTACTGGTTGTCGATGTTCCCGATCAATCCTTGAGCGCGGCCGAACGAAGGGGTCGCGGAGGTAGCGCCAGACGTATTGAAACCGCTGAGGTAAATTCCGGGAACCCCATTGGGGTCCGCTGTTCCCGTGAAACCCATCTTTCCCTGCACGTCCGGCTGAGTGGCGCCTGCGTTGAATACCGAGGGGTGAAGATACCCCAGGCGAAACTCATTCACAAGATGAGGAGTCAGCGTGCTGGTCAATTGTGTCATGAAAAAGTTCGTGCTCAACGGAAACCCGTAACCCGCAAGAGGAAACAGGGCTGCGTCCACAGTGGGGGAGTTCTCATTCACATACTGACCAAACAGGGCGTTCTTCGCATTGAGGTTTACATCGACGCGGCCCCCGTATTGATCGTAGTTATCTGTGGTTACCGGGTTGCCCGCGAGGTTCTGGGATGAGTAGCTTGGAGCGGACACATAGTAGGCTAGCAGCTTGGCAACCATGGAATTGATGCGGCTTTCCGGGATTACATTTCCGGGGAAAGGCTTTCTTAGACCGGTAGCCGCATCATAAGTCGCCGGATCGTAAATCGTGGTGCTCAGCTCAGAGAAATCCCCGCCAAACATCTTTGCCGACGGAACGGTCGCTTTTACCGTGTTGGAAAGGACCTGGCGGCGACCCTCGTAGTGGCCAAAGAAGAACAAACGATCTCGCAGAATGGGTCCACCAGCCGCACCGCCAAACTGGTTGCGGTGAAAGGGGCTGGGCTGAGCGCCCGGCAGATCGAAATACTCCCTTGTGTCGAACGCCGTGTTCCTGACAAATTCGAAGGTCTCCCCATGTAGATGGTTGCTTCCACCCTTGCTCGCCACGCTGACTACACCACCGTCATTTGGTCCCTCGGAAGGAAGAAAGAACCCCTCGTGTATCTTGAACTGATCAATAGCTGCAACGGACAGATTCAAGGACGCCTGCCCCAGGCGGCTCCCCGCGGTGGAGATGCCGTCGATCACAAATCCCGTGAGGTCCTGCTCGATTCCATCAATGATGATGGTGCGGTCGGGATGACCTACCTGAAGAGTCGTGAAGTCCGAGACCGTTGTACCGGACGTTTGGGTGGCGCCGGACAGGAGGCCCAACTGCAGGAAGTCCCGGCCATTGAGAGGCAAATCGCGCACGTTTTCTGACTCGATGAGCGTTCCAAGCTCGTTCGAAGTTGGTTCCCAGAGAGATCCTGATCCGGAAGCATCGACCATTACCGTAGTCGAGGCTGAGCCGAGACCAAGGACAACATTGCGGGTTGCGCGTTCCGAGGCCGTAACTCTGAAGTTGGTCAGCGAATACGACTTGAATCCTTGTTTGGAGACCTCCAACGAATACATCCCCGGCTGGATGGAAGGGAAAGCGTAGACTCCATCCGAGTTCGTGCGTGTGGCGAACTTCCCCCCAGTGTCTGTGTTCAAAAGCATGACGCCACAATCCTGGACCACAGCTCCTGTGCTGTCTTGGACCAGGCCCTCGACGACAGAAGCGCTTGACTGGCCAAACGTGCGTTGTGAGAACGCACCAAACATGCACATCATGAGAACAATTACAATTTCACCTTTTCGCATCCCGATTTCCTTTCCTTGTTTGTTGGGACACAACCTCTTGCCAGTGACTTGAATGACATGATCAGGAGTTCTTCTTCATCACTTCGGCCATGGCCTGTTCATGCTGCGCGACCGCATCTGCCAATGCCTTCAGCGCCTCGCGATGTGCAGCCCAGGCTTGCCCGACGTACATGGTGACGACAATTTCAGAATTATTCAGTTGATCGTTGATCTGTTCGAAGGTATCGAAGGATTCAACGACATCGTGCAGGACGGCCTTCATCTGCTGGTGGTACTGAGCCACAGCTTCCCGTTGCTTGCTGCTGGTGCCGTATTGGTGTTCATCGCTGCCAGGAAAGAGCTCGTAATGCCGCACTGCATCCCGCAAGGCCTTGATATTGGCCTCGTGGGCTTTGAGAACAGATTTGTCCCGGACGTACCCTTTTTCGTCTCTGGCATCGGTGATGGCGCGGAAACTTTTATCCAGTTTGATGGTCATTGTTTTCATGGCGCTTTCATGGCTGACCATTTCCGCGCCTGAAGATATCTGCGTCTGCATTCCCGGCGTCTGGATGGCAAATGCCGGCTTCATCCCGAGCCCCAGGAAAGCGGCTGCAATCGCAACGGACGTTAGATTGAATGTCATTGTCTTGTCCTTTTCGGTTCAATGCTTTTTGTGCGTTCCCCTGAAAGACTGCCGTGGAACTCTGCGCCCATCTTTATGCGTTGGCAGACAGTCAATGGATGATCCACAGAAATGGCGCGCCCAGATGTAGAGAGAGCGCCAACTTCACGGAAAGCTCTGTTAGGAACACTCCAGATAGGCTATGCACAAAATGCGTTCATCGCATCGAGACAACGATGGAGTCTTGACTCCATCCTAAGTATCAAGCTATAAGTGATCTAAATCACATCTATCTCGCGCTTTTCGGGCCGCGGAGCAAACTCACTTCCCGCACGCCGAGGAGACCGGTTCGTGCCGCAGGCGCTTCCCAAACGTCAGAGTCGCAGGGCCGGTCAGAAGCCGGGAGTGTCCAGAACCGGTGTAAGACGGCGGCGTCCCCACCTCCGATGGAGGGCGGAAGAGTGACGGAAAGGGCTTGCAGGCACATGACCAGACCGCCCTTATAAGGCGCTTCAGCCTCTGTCCCCCGGGAGAGGCTCGCCGTCGAACCTTCAAATTCGGACCGGCCCTCAAAGCAGCTGAGGATTGGGGACATCCGTCCGCAGTAGCCTCCATGTGCAATTCCGTTTCCCGCCGCGTTTCCTTATGGGAAGTTTTTCTGTGCAAATGCCCCTGGAACAAATGTGATGTAGCTCACAGCGACCTCTTGTTTGCGGTGCGTACTGTGCAATGCATCCATCGGGGACCGGATGGGGCGTGCTCGGATTTTGACACGGCCGCATGGGTTCCTGACGGTGTTTGCACGGTGAGCGAGGTTGGCATGGGTCATTCCATTTGGCAATCAATGGAGCAGAAGGGCTACAGCCGCAGAGATTTTCTCCAATTCTGCGCTGCGGCCGCAACGGTGGCTGGGCTGGGTCAAACCGGCGTGGCCCAGGTAGTGTCGGCCTTCGAAAAGAAGGAGAAGCCGGCCGTGGTGTGGATGCACTTTCAGGAGTGCACCTGTTGCAGCGAATCGTTTCTGAGGGCCTCGCACCCCATCGTGCTCGATGTGCTGCTGGACGTGCTGGACCTGAACTACACCGAGACCCTGATGGCGGCCTCCGGCTTCCAGGCGGAGAAGTGCCTCTCCGACACCATCGCCAAGAACAAGGGCAAGTACATTGTGCTGGTGGAAGGCGCGGTGCCGACCAAAGAGGACGGCGTCTACTGCATGATCGGCGGCAAGACCGCGGAATCGATTCTGCAGACGGTGGCCAAGGATGCGGCGGCGGTGGTGGCCTGGGGCAGTTGCGCCTCGAACGGGTGCGTGCAGGCGGCCAAGCCCAATCCCACCGGGGCCACGCCGATTTACAAGCTGGTGGACAAGCCGGTGATCAATGTGCCGGGGTGCCCGCCGATTGCCGACGTGATGATGGGCGTGGTGACCCATCTGCTGGTGCTGGGACAGGTGCCCGCGCTGGACAGCCAGAACCGGCCCAAGGAGTTCTACGGGCGGCGCGTGCACGACACCTGCTATCGCCGTGCCAACTACGACGCCGGGCTGTTTGTCGAGTCGTGGGATGACGACGGGGCGCGCAAGGGCTATTGCCTCTACAAGATGGGCTGCAAGGGCCCGGTCACCTACAACGCCTGCTCGGTGGTCAAGTGGAATGACGGCACCAGTTATCCCATTCAGTCGGGCCACGGCTGCATCGGCTGCAGCGAGGCGGGCTTCTGGGACAACGGTCCCTTCTACCAGCATCTGCCCTCGTTCCCCGGTTTCGGCATCGAGAGCACGGCAGACACGGTGGGCACGGTGGTTGGCGTGGCCACGCTGGTTGGCGTTGCGGCGCACGCGGTGGTCACCAACGTACGCAAGCGGAAGGTGATCGCAGAAGTTCACGCCGAAGATCAAAAGGAGTCGTGAGGTCCTATGACACGCGTAGTCGTCGATCCGGTAACTCGCATTGAAGGCCATCTGCGCATTGAGGCAGTGGTAGAAAACGGCGTCATCACCGACGCATACAGCGCCGGCACCATGGTGCGCGGCCTGGAGAAAATCCTGATTGGCCGCGACCCCCGCGATGCCTGGGCCATCACCGAACGGGTTTGCGGCGTCTGCACCACGGTGCACGCTCTGACCAGCGTGCGCGCCGTGGAAAGCGCGCTGGGGATCACTGTTCCCCCCACCGCCGAGCTGATCCGCAACATCATGATGACTACGCAGTACGTGCAGGATCACGTGATCCACTTCTATCACCTGCACGCGCTGGACTGGGTGGACATTGTGAATGCCCTGAAGGCCGACCCCAAGAAGGCCTCGGATCTGGCGCAATCGTTCTCCAAGTGGGACAAGAACACGCCGGCGTATTTCTCCGAGGTGCAGGACAAGATCAAGGCCTTTGCGGCCAGCGGCCTGGGCATCTTTGCCAACGGCTATTGGGGCCACCCGGCCTACAAGCTGCCGCCGGAGGTGAACCTGATCGCGGTGGCGCACTACCTGGACGCGCTGGCCTGGCAGAAGGAAATCGTCAAGATTCACTCGGTCTTCGGCGGCAAGAATCCGCATCCGAATTACCTCGTGGGCGGCGTTCCCTGCTCCATCAACATGAATGAAGTGGCCGCCATCAACTCCGAGCGGCTCAACCTGGTCAAGAAGCTCATCGATCAGGCGGACGAATTCCTCAACCAGGTCTACATCCCCGACCTGCTGGCCGTTGCCTCCTTCTACAAGGACTGGGCCAACTACGGCGGCGGATTGACCAACTACCTCAGCTATGGCGAGTTCCCCACCAAGGGATATGGGCAGCCGGAATCGTTTAAATACGCGCGTGGGGTGGTGCTTAATCGAGACCTCAGTCACGTGTATCCGGTGAATGCACGCGACTCGCAGGAGATCAAGGAATACATCGCGCACTCCTGGTACAGCTACGACGGCGGAGACAACGTGGGGCTGCATCCCTGGGAGGGCGAAACCAACCTCAAGTACAGCGGACCCAAGCCGCCCTTCGAGACGCTGGCCGGCTATGAGAAGTACTCGTTCCTGAAGACCCCTCGCTGGAAGGAAAACGCAATGGAAGTGGGTCCGCTGGCGCGGCTGATAGTTTCCTATGCCGCCGGACGCACGGACGTGCAGGAACTGGTGAAGGACACGCTGGGCAAGCTCAACGTGCCGGTGGGCGCGCTGTTCTCTACCCTGGGCCGCACCGCGGCGCGCGGCCTGGATGCGGCGCTGGCCATGATCTGGCTCAAGGAGTACTACGGTCTGTTGATGGCGCAGGTAAAGATCAACGAGGTCTCCACATTCAACGGCGAGTTCTGGGAACCGAAGAGCTGGCCCAAGGATGCCGAGGGAGTTGGCCTGACCGAGGCTCCGCGCGGCGCGTTGGCGCACTACATCAAGATTCACGACGGCGCTATCGCCAACTATCAACTGGTGGTGCCGACCACCTGGAACGGTTCGCCGCGCGACGCCAAAAACCAGCGCTCGTCGTTCGAGCAGGCGCTGATCGGCACTCCGGTGGCAAACCTCGAGCAGCCGGTCGAGATTCTGCGCACCATTCATTCCTTTGACCCGTGCCTGGCCTGCGCCGTGCATTTGTACGATCCGCAGGGCCGGCACCTTCACCAGGTTTCCTTCGAGTGACGGCCATGAGCAATCCAAACTCTGCTGCGGACATGAGCGCAAGCGATACGTTTGCGCCAAATGGCCACCTTCCTGTGGAGTATCGGCGGGTGTACGTGTGGGAACTGCCGGTGCGCGTCTACCACTGGATCAACGCGGTGGCGCTGGTGCTGCTGTGCGTCACCGGCTACCTGATCGGGTCTCCCATCCGCGCTTTTTATGCGGCCGAGGCCTATCAGCAGTACTGGTTCGGCGTGGTGCGCTTCATCCACTTCACGGCCGCTTTCGTTTACGTCTTCAACTTTCTGGCGCGGCTCTACTGGGGCTTTGTGGGCAACAAATACTCCCACTGGAACGCCTTCTTCCCGCTGAAGAAAACGCAGCGGCAGGAGATTGTCGACGTGGTCAAGGCGGACGTGCTTGAAGTCAAGATGCACGGCCCCATCTCCACCGGGCACAATGCGCTGGCGGGGGTGATCTACTTCCTGACGTTCCTGGCGTTCGCCTTTCAGACCGTCACCGGCTTTGCGCTCTACTCCAGCATGAGCAATTCGTGGCTGCCGCGGATGTTTACGTGGGTCGTGCCCCTGATGGGCGGCGAGTTCGGCGTGCGCTTCTGGCACCACCTGTTCCTGTGGTTCTTTGTCACGTTTGTCATTGTTCACGTGTATCTCGCCTTCTATCACGACTACATCGAGGGCCGCGGCACGGTATCCTCGATCATCGGCGGATGGAAGTTCGATCGGGAGAAGCGTGACAAATAGCCAGGAAACAAGCAGCGAAAAGAAGACGCTGGTGCTGGGGCTGGGCAACATTCTCATGGGCGACGAGGGCATCGGCGTCCATGTGGTGCGGGCCCTGGAGAAACACCTCTTGCCGGCGGATGTGGAATGCCTGGACGGCGGCACCGGCGGGTTCACCCTGCTGGAGCCGCTGGAGAATGCCGCCCGCATCGTGCTGATCGACGCGGCCGCGGACGGCAATCCCCTGGGGACGGTCACCCGCACCACGCCGCGCTTTTCGCGCGACTATCCGCCCACGCTCACCGCTCACGATGTGGGGGTGAAAGACCTGCTGGACGTGTTCTACATGCAGGGCGGAAGCCGCGATGTGGTGCTCTACGCCATCACCATCGATCCCCAGCAACCGATCTCGATGAACCTCTCGGCCGGCGGGAAGATGGCCGCCGAAGCGGCCGTGGAACGCATCCTGGCGGAGCTGCGCGCGGGCATTGCAACCGGCCCGGCCGCGGAGCAGGTTTCCGCTCAATAATCCCCTGCCCCGCCTCACCTGGCGCATCCAGACCCCGGCCGCGGGCGGTTCCATCCGAACCGTCCGCGGCCGGTCGGCGTTTGCCTGGCCCTGCAAAAAAGGTGCGCAAAGAACTGCACCTGAAGGCTGAAAATCTGGTACAAAACGCATGAAATATCGTTCAATATGCTTCCTGCCCAGATCTCAGAAAATGCCGGGAATTCCGCAACCACAACGGAAATACCCGGACGCCAACCTGCACAATAGATTTGCTTTAGAGCATATCTCTAATAGGTGTACACTGTAATATCTCTGGACTTCGCGGCATTGAGAGATGGCGAAGGCCTATTCGGATGATCTTCGATGCAAGCTGTTAACGGCCTATGATCGTGATCTTCGATGCAAGCTGTTAACGGCCTATGATCGCGGGCAGGGGTCGTTGCGCGTGTTGGCGGAGTTGTTTTCTGTCAGCTATGACTGGGCCAAGAAGGTATCCAGGCAGCGGTTGCACAGCCAG
>Ga0302319_10000524_pt1 | contig 86861 bp, 67 predicted proteins | sample Bog_T0_2_FD_203319 | JGI IMG/M metagenome (GOLD analysis project Ga0302319, IMG submission 203319) | Peat permafrost microbial communities from Stordalen Mire near Abisko, Sweden - Bog_T0_2 | ecosystem: Environmental > Terrestrial > Soil > Wetlands > Peat | place: Sweden: Abisko, Stordalen Mire... | reverse complement strand
ACTAACCCACTGTTCCAGACGAACTCGTTCGGCTTCCGAGAGAACGACGACAATGCTTTTGCGTGACATTCCACCATGCTATTCAGCTCGCGGATATGTGCACTTATTTGCGGGCCACTACACTAGGCTGCAAACCATGAAATCGACCACAGCAACTCGAATGGCGGCGGCGGCAGGATTGCTGGCCGTGGTGCTCGGCGCTTTCGGCGTGCACGGGCTGAAAAACCTCCTCGCGCAAAGCGGCACGGCGGCAATCTGGGAAACGGCGGTGTTTTATCATTTCATCCACGCCGTGATGCTGTTCATTCTCGCGGAGCGAAAAACTTTTCCTGCCTTTGCGTGGTGGAGCTTTTTTGCCGGCATCATGATTTTTTCCGGCTCGCTGTACCTGCTGGCGGTTACGAATGTTCCCTGGCTGGGCGCGATTACGCCGTTTGGCGGTGCCAGCTTCATCGCCGGCTGGGGCGCGCTTTTGTTGGCCATCCGGTCGCCTGAAAATTAAAAATATTTCAACCCGTTGGACAGCCTTTGTCCAACCGGCGTAATAAAATGGTCGCATGATAAATTTATCAAGTTTCACCACAAAACGAATTGCGAACCCATCCGCCGGCCGGACAACATTTGACTATTTCCCGCCGGTTCTCTAATTTCCAAGTTCGTTTAACCAACAACCGGGACCCAATGCTCATTCAAATTTATGGCCGCCAAAACTGCTGACAAAGCCACCGACAAAGCCGTCGCCACCGCCGCCGATTCCAAGGCCGCCGCCACGCGCGAACGCGAACTCGATGCCGCAATTTCCTCCATCACCAAAACTTACGGCGAAGGCGCGATCATGCGTCTCGGCGATGCGCGGGCGCAGGTGAAAATCGAAGTCATCCCGACCGGCGGGCTAGCGATTGACCTCGCGCTGGGCGTCGGCGGTATTCCGCGCGGACGCGTGATAGAAATTTACGGCCCGGAATCTTCCGGCAAGACCACGCTGATGCTCCACGTCATCGCCAACGCGCAGAAGGCCGGCGGCCTTGCGGCGTTTATTGACGCGGAACACGCGCTTGATCCCGGCTACGCGAAAAAACTCGGCGTGAATCTGGATGATTTGCTCGTCTCGCAGCCGGATTCCGGCGAAGAGGCGCTGACAATTTGCGAAACTCTGGCGCGCTCGAATGCGCTGGACGTAATCGTGATTGATTCTGTCGCGGCGCTGGTGCCGAAGGCGGAACTTGATGGTGAAATGGGCATGGCCACGATGGGCATGCAGGCTCGGTTGATGAGCCAGGCGTTGCGCAAGCTGACGGCGATTCTCGCCAAGTCGAAGACGACGTGCATTTTCACGAACCAATTGCGCGAAAAAGTCGGCGTCATGTTTGGCAGCCCGGAAACCACGCCCGGCGGCAAGGCGCTGAAATTTTACGCCAGCGTGCGCATGGACATCCGCCGCAAAGACCAGCTCAAGGACGCTGCCGGCAATGTTTATGGCAACCACACGCGCGTCAAGATCGTGAAGAACAAGGTTGCGCCGCCCTTCGCCGAGGCCGAGTTCGACATCATCTACAACCACGGCATTGACAAGGAAGGCAGCATCCTCGACGTGGGCATTGACTGCGGCGCGGTGGATAAAAAAGGCGCGTGGCTGCAATTCGACGGCGTACTCATCGGCCAGGGCCGCGACGCCGCAAAAAAAGCGCTGGAAGAAAAACCGGAGCTGGCGCAGAAAATCATTGCCGCCATCCACGCCAAGCGCGCGGTCGCACCTGCGGCCGAGGCGAAATGATGCTTCACAATTGTTGAATACCGGCCGGGTTTTGCCGGCCAGAGCGGGTTGCTTTGGAAACTTGCACTTCTTCCCTCCGGGTGTATTTTCCTGCGCGCCGTTTAGTCTGGCGGTTCGGGCTGGAAGGCGCGTTGTGTTACCATGTCGCAAGATATCCGCAGTTCAGGCAAAAACGTCCTGGGCAAACGCCCGGCGATTTTCAGTAAAGTTTTCCGGTGGCAGCTCGACCCGCCGGCCGGCCCCATGCCGGTGCGTGTCGAGGTGACTGGCACGTTCAACGGCTGGCAGCGCGTGGCATTGAAGCGCGACCGCGTGTCCGGCGTGTGGCAGGTCACGGTGAACGACATTCCCGCCAACCGCACGCATAATTACATGCTGCTCGTGAATGGCCGGCCGGTGCCGGATAAAAACGCCGACGGCCTGGCCCTGCCGCAGACTCCCGAAGAACAGCAGCACCAGTTGCAGACGCCGCGCGGGCCGCGCGTATTTGTACTCTTCAGCCAGACGAAATAGGCGTTCCATGACGAAGCTGGTCCGGCGGCACAACCACGCACCGCTTGAGCTTGTCGCCGACCCGCGTTAGGGTCAGTGACGCCGGGCGAATTTCCGTTCCGGCCATTGAAAGGAAAATTATGAAACGCAAAGCATCGGCGGTCTGGCAAGGCGATTTGAAAAGCGGCAAGGGCAGCATCTCCACCGAGAGCGGCACGCTCAAGGAAACGCAATATTCGTTCAGCGCGCGCTTCGAAAACGGCGTCGGCACGAACCCGGAAGAACTCATCGCCGCCGCGCACGCGGGCTGCTTCTCGATGGCGTTCTCGGCGGAACTAGGTAAGGCCGGCTTCACGCCCGCCGCCATCCACACCACGGCGACGATCACGATGGAAAAAACTGATGCCGGCTTCACCGTCACGGAATCGCATCTGGACATGACGGCGAAAATCCCGGGCATTGACCGGGCAAAGTTCGCCGCCATCGCGAATGGAGCCAAGACCGGCTGCCCGATCTCGCGCCTGCTCAACGCGAAGGTTACGCTGGACGCAAAATTGGAAGCGTGAATGTGGCCGGCGTGCGGCTGACCTGAAACACCGCGAGCACCGCCTCCGCCTGCGCCGGATCATTAAGGCACAACACGCCTTCGCGGATGCGCGGAGCCAGATCGCCTTCCGGTTGCAGTGGGAATTTTTCCGCCAGCGAACGGGCATAGCCGGGGAAATTTTCATAGCCTTCCGCGCGCAATTGCGCGGCGTTCACCAGCCGAAATAAACCAAACGTGTTTTGGCACGACTGCCGCATCAACTCCACCAGCACGCGTCCCATCGTGTAACGTGGATTGATTTCCACAATCGGCTTCAGCTTCGTCGTGCCCGCCGCGTCGCGATAAATAAAAGCGTCAATGCCAATCGGCCCGGTGAAATCCACGCGGCGTAACTCTGCTTCGAGCGCCGCGTAAATTTTGCCGAATAATTCCAGCAGCCGCGTCGAGATATCCTTCGGCTCGCAGAACAACGCGACGACCCGCGCCGGAATCCGCTTGTGATGATGCGGCTCCGCGAAGTTCGCCTGAAACTGGCCGCGCGCATCGTTGAGTAAACCAGTGTAACCGCACAGCTTCAAGCCGCCGGCCGACATTTCGAGCTGCACGGAAAAATCCAGCACGCGTTCCAGCCACGGCTCGACGACCAGAGTGCGCTTGTGCGCGAACATGTTTTCCAGCCAGCGCAATTGTGACGGCAGAATCTCCGGCTCAAACAAGCGCAGCGCGTTGCTGCCCGCCACGCCGTACGCGGCCTTTACAACGATCTTGTGGTGGCTGCGCGCCCGGATTTTGACAATCGCCGCCTGCGCCTCAGTAAGCGAATTGACCGCGACGCCGATCTCATCTTCGGTGCAAAGCCAGTTCTCCGTAGCCGCCGACATAAGGAGGCGCTGACGATTCTTTGTGGTTTGAGCCTCGTCACCTCGGCTGCTGCGCGAAAGAATTTTCCGCAATAACTCCGCGCTCCAGGCTTTGGAATAAAGTTGCGCGATTCCGAGATTGAACCTATTTCCGTCCGCGCGCTTTTCGCCCGTGACGCAGGCGAAAATAGGTTTGAGCAGTTCAACACTGTCCGGTCCCCAAGCCCATGGACGCAAATTGCCCAGCTTCCGCTTTTGCAAATCACTGGCCTTCTTGATCTCTACAAATTCCGGCAGCGGAAAGCCAGCTTGCTTGACGCTGCTCAAAAATTCCACGGATGGTTTCTGTTTCACCAGCACGATGTCGTCCTGCCGGCAGAGAAATTGCGGGAGGTTTTCCAAATCGCGCGCGAGTTGCGCCTGATGTTTCGTGGGATTAAAGGTTTTTCCTTCCGCGATGCGGCCTTCGGCGAACGGATTGAAAACAAACACACTCGGCGTGCGGCCTTTGGACTGCGAATAAACGTTGAGCTGCGCAATGAACTGTTCGTCCAGCCCGGCGGCTTTGCGGCCGGCAACATTCAGCGAAAAACCTTTCGCGCGCTGCGGCGAGAGCGGATATTTCAGAGTCCGGCAGAAGGCCTCCCAGTCGGACTCGCTGGGATTTTTCCAGCGGCGAAACCACTTTAGGCCATAGGCGACGTGGCCGATTTCGTCGCGATAGATTTTCTCCAGAAGCTTCGCGGAACCGGCATCGCCGACCGTCGCGAGATTGCGGCCGAAGTGACAGGCGAAGTCGAGATTTGCCTGCTCAAAGGTTAGGCAGAGACCGGCGACGTAATCGATCGGATGCTCCATTGGCGCGACGCACCGCCAGAAATAGCCGCTCACCGGAAAATCGCCGAGCGCGACGCCGCAGGCTTTCATGCGCTCCAGGTAAAGCCGCGTGTGCTCCTGCTCGTCCTGCAGCGTCCGCAAAACGCCCCGGCGAAAGGCGGCGGGCGCGTCGGGAAATTTAAGCAGCACCAGCGCCATCAGTTCGGTGGCGAGCAGTTCGTGGTTGCCGAAAAAGTGCAGCAGCTTGCCGCGCTCGTGATCTTTTTCCAACTGATGCAGGCCGGGAAATTCGCTTTTATCGCCGGTGCCGTGAGCTTTGAACATCAAGTTTGCCGGCCGGCCGGGCGCGGCGGGCGTGACGAGCGCGGGGCCGGGATGCTCATCCGTGATGATTTCCGGCGCGTGCAGTTTTTCTTCAAGCGTCGTTGCGAACAGGATTTGTTCGGCCAGTTCACGCAGTTCCATCAGGGAGTGCTTACCAAGTTTGCGCCGGTTTGCCACGCACTTTCGCCGCTTGAATGCAGCAAAACAAACCGGTCACGGAATCGGGCGGTGCCGTCAAGCCGCTTTTGCCCTCACCCGCCGGCTGAAACTTTCCGTGCGGATGACAGCACGCTTGTGCAAGCCGCGCACGATGACCTCCTGCTGGTCGCGCGCCTCGATTTGGAAGGTGATTTTGCGGTCTTCAACCGCAATCACCTGCGCGCGGCAATGAATTGTTTGGCCGACCGGCGTTGGCGCCAGGTGGCGAATATCAATCTCCAGACCCACGGAACGCTCGTCGGCTTCAAGATGCGGCGTGAGCATGTGGCGGGCGGTGCGTTCCAGAAACTGGATGATGTTCGGCGTGGACACGACGGCGGGCATGCCGTCACCGTGAAATTCCACGGCGTGCGTCATGTCCGTCGGGATGGCCAGTTCGCCAAATTCACCGATCCTGGGGCGCGATTTCATTTTTAGGAATTTAACGCAAAGACGCGAAGGAGCAAAGTCGCAAGGTATTTATGAAAAGAAAAAGGCGCAGGGATGAAAGGCCTTTGCGTCTTTGCATCTCTGCGCCTTTGCGTTAAAACCGATTATTTCGGCAGTAAATCGGCGACGAGCGATTTTTCTTCCTTGAGCTCGGCTTCGGTCGCGGCGATTTTCGCCTTGCTGAAATCGTTGAGCGGTACGCCCTGGACGATTTCAAAATCCTTGCCGTTGCTGCGGATCGGATAGCTGAAGATCAAACCTTTTTCGATGCCGTAGCTGCCGTCGGAATGGACGCCCACGCTGAACCAGTCGCCGGCTGGCGTCGGATGCGTGAGCTTGTAAACGGTGTTGCAGGCAGCGTTGGCGGCGCTGGCGGCGCTGCTCAAACCGCGCGCTTTGATGATGGCCGCGCCGCGCTGCTGCACGGTGGTGATGAAATCCTTCTCCAGCCATTCGCGGTGGCTGATGACTTCCGGCACGAGGCGACCGTTGATCTTGGTGTTGAAGAAGTCGGGATACATTGTGGCGCTGTGGTTGCCCCAGATGGCGAGGTTGGTGACGGCGGTGACGTCCACGCTGGCCTTTTGGGCGAGCTGGGTTTTGGCGCGGTTTTCATCAAGCGCGGTCATGGCGAAGAAACGGTTCTTCGGTACGCCGGGCGCATTGTTGGCGGCGATGAGCGAGTTGGTGTTGCACGGATTGCCGACGACGAGCACGCGGATATCGCTCGCGGCATTTTTGGCAATGGCGTTGCCTTGGCCGGTGAAAATTTTTCCGTTGATGCCGAGTAGATCCTTACGCTCCATGCCGGCCTTGCGCGGCACTGCCCCAACGAGCAGCGCCCAGTTCACGCCTTTGAAACCTTCGTCGAGGTTTGCAGTGGGCACAAGACCTTTGAGCAACGGAAACGCGCAGTCTTCAAGTTCCATGCATACGCCGTTCAGCGCGGCCATGGCTTTTTCGTCGGGGATTTCGATGAGGTGAAGAATGACCGGCTGGTCTGGGCCAAAGGCCGCGCCCGAGGCGATGCGGAACAGCAGTGAATATCCGATCTGGCCGGCAGCGCCGGTGATGGCCACGCGAAGGGGAGTTTTGTTCATAAATTATTTTGGAGGGACATTATGGGAATGCTGGCGTTTCGAAGCAAGTTTTCCGCATTGACAAAAATTGTCTTGGAATAAATTTATTTTGGCGTAAAAAGAACCCGTTCTTTGAAACCGGCGGAATCATTTCCGCCTAACATTGCAGTCAAATGTCTGGGAACCCGGTGAAATTCCGGGACGGTTGCGCCACTGTAACGGCTACAAACTCCCAATGCCACTGACGAAAGTCGGGAAGGCGGGAGTAAGGTTTGAGGCCGAAGTCAGGATACCGGTTTGCTTGCACTCGTCGCTGGAGCCGTTGATGGTTGAAAGTTTATAGTTGTAGCCAGAATCGCGGAGACGCTTTTCCGATCAACTATCAACGATGTCCTATCAACTTCTTCAGCACTTCTCCGCAAAGAGAAGGATGAGGCCAGTCCGCCCAAACTGTCTTTGGGCGGCTCGTCGAATTTACCTCCATTCCTCGTTTGCGAAGTCTGGAGGTTTTTTATTTTAAAAATCTTCCGGCCTCGCGCTGGTCTCTCAACCCAAGCCGTTCCGTGCTTTATTCGCGGAACCAAATTGAAAGATCAGTTAAATGAAAAAATTCCGTTTGCTGGCGCTCGCCGGCCTGTTCGTCCTGCCTGTTTTATCAGGTGCCGTAGAAATCAACGCCGTTGCTCCGGCGGCTTTCGCCGCCGGCCCCGACACGAATTCGCCCGCCTCCGGGCCGGACGAAATCACCATTACTGCCACCCGCATCGCCACGCCGCAGGAAAATTCGCCGGACTCCGTCACAGTTATCACCCGCGAACAAATTGAGCAGTCACAGCAGCATCTCGTCGTTGACGTGCTGCGCGGCCAGCCGGGCGTGGAAGTCGCCAGCACGGGCCAGCCGGGCACGGTCACCGGCGTGTTCCTACGTGGCGCGGACAGCGACCAGACGCTTGTGCTGGTGGACGGTATCCGCGTCAACAGTCCTTTCAACAACCAGTTTGACTTCAGCCAGCTCGCGGTGGACAACGTCGAGCGCATTGAGATTTTGCGCGGCCCGCAAAGCACCCTATACGGCTCCGAGGCCAGCGGCGGCGTGATCAACATCATCACCCAGCGCGGCACCGCCAAACCGTCCGCCTGGGTGGAAAGCGAATACGGCTCGTTCAATACGTCCATCACGCGCGGCGGATTTTCGGCCCGCGAAGGCAAGTTGTCCGTCGGCGGAGACGGCAGCTATGTCCGCAGCGATGACAGCCGCGTCAACAGCGAATACGAGCAATACCACCTCGACGGCCATGTCCGCTACGATTTCTGCGACCGTTTCAGCGCCACGGTGCTGGCCACCTATTTTCAAAATAGCGACGGCACGCCGAACGACATTTACACGACCGACCCCACCGCGCGGCTGAAAACCGAAACCGCCCTGTTCGGTCTGACGCTCAACGCCGATCCGACGGACTGGTGGAACGCCAAGGTGAAACTGTCCCATTCGCACGAGCGCGGCAGTTTCGACCAGCCGGCGAACACGAACAATTTTTTCACCGACTATTTTTCCCAAACCATTGCGCAGCGCAACCAGGTGGATTTCCAGAACGTTTTTACGCTTTCTGAACAACACACCCTCCTCGTCGGCGGCACCTTCGAAAACGCGTCGGCGGATTTTTCGGCGGACGGTACCTACGGTCCGTCGGCGTTGTCCAAGACGATTGACACCAGTTCGGCTTACGCGCAATACGACTTCAAGCCGGTGGAGCGGCTGACCTTCACCGTCGGCGGGCGCGTGGATGACTCGACTTCCTTCGGCACGCATGAAACCTACCGGTTCGGCGCCCGCGCCACTGCGCCGGGAACCGAGACGATTTTCCGCGCCACCCTGGGCACCGGCTTCCGCGCGCCGAGCATTTCCGACCTCTACTTTCCGGTTTACGGCAATCCAAATTTGAAGCCCGAAGAAAGCCTCGGCTGGGACGCCGGCTTCGAGCAGCCGCTGTTCCAAAACCAGCTGCGGTTCGGCGCGACCTTTTTCCACAACCACTATGACAACCTGATTCAGTATGCCGGCTTGCTGCCGGAAAACGTCGGCCGCGCGCGGACATTTGGCGTGGAAACCTTTGTCGCCTGGCAGGTGCTGACCAACCTCACCGCGCGGACCGGTTACACCTGGCTTCAGACGGAAGACCTGGACACCGGCGCGGAATTGCTCCGCCGGCCCGAACACCAAGTTAGCGCCAATCTGGACTGGCAGATCACGCAAAAAATCCAAGCGGACGCCACCGCCGTGTTCACCGGCCGGCGGGCGGATGAAAATTTCGACTTGTATCCGGCCACGGCTGTTGAACTGGGTAGCTACACCAAGCTGGATCTCGCCCTGCGCTGGCGCGTCCAGCAGCACCTGGAGATTTTTGCTCGGGCGGAAAACCTGCTGGACGCGCAATACCAGGAAGCCTACGGTTTCCCAGCGCTGGGCCGGGGATTTTACGGCGGCCTGCGCGCACAATTTTAACCAGTGGCAACGCCCATGAAAACGCCGGCCAAAATAATTTCCGCCGCCGCCGGCTCACCGGATGCCAGCCGGTGTCCTTTGTGTCATCAGCCGAACGCTTGCCAGCTTTGCACCAGCGCTACCTACAAAGGATCATGCTGGTGCGCCGGGGTGGTAATCCCAGAAGCGCTGCTCGCGCAGGTGCCTCCGGACTTGCGGAACCAGGCTTGCATCTGCCGCGCTTGCGTGGAAAACTTCAACCGCCGGAGCGTGATTTGCCCGGCGGCGGGCGTGGCTCAAAGTTCGTCGGCGCGCTCGGCGTAGAAAAGCTGCCAGGCGCGGTCATAATCCGGTTCCGGCACGAAGACCTGGGCGGGTCGGCTCAAATCGCCGTCATCCGACGCTGCGGGGTCTGCGAACGTTTGCGTGGCGGCGATGCCGTGCTGCTCCAGCATTGTTACGAGCATCTCGGCGTTGACCACCGGGCCGGTGTAAAAGAGTTTCACGAAGCCAGCTTGGCACGGATTCCCCAAATTTTCACGGATACAATTTGGAAATTCAAATCGACGGGTGTTGCCATTTGGGCTTGACGCGGATTATGGGAGCGGATATTTTGCGTACACAAAGCGGTTAAATTGCTGGCTCACCAGCGCGCGAAAGTCGGAGACGCAGGTCTTTCCGACTTTTTTGTTCGCCGGATGTCCCGGATGGTACTGTTTTTACCAGTTATGAATGCCGATTTTATTGCCGGTCTGGAATTTTGGGAGCGCGAAAAAGGCGTCAGCCGTGAAACCCTCATGGCTGCCGTCGAGGAGGCGTTGTTGCAAGCCGCCAAGAAGGCCGTCGGCCCGGCGCGCGAACTCCGCGTGCAGATGGACGCCAAATCCGGCGACATCAAGGCGTTTGCCAAGCTCATCGTGGCCGATAAGGTGATTTCCCAGCACGATCAGATTTCCGTGTTTGACGCGCGTCGGCTCAAGGCGGATGCCAAAGTCGGCGACGAGCTGGAAAAGGAAGTGACCCCGCAGGGCTTCGGTCGCATCGCTGCGCAATACGCCAAACAGGCATTGATGCAAAAGGTGCGGCAGGCGGAAAAAGCCATGCTGCTTACCGAATACAAGGATCGCGTCGGCGACATCGTAAGCGGCACCGTGCGCCGGTTCGAGCGGTCAGACGTGATTTTGGATCTTGGCAAATACGAGGCGCTGATGCCGAACAAGGAGCGCGTGCCCACGGAGGAATACCAGGTCGGCGAACGCATCCGCTGCTACGTCAAAGCCGTTCAGGAAGGCCCGCATGGGCCGGAAATTATTTTGTCGCGCGCTGACACGCGGTTCATCGTGAAACTGTTCCAACTGGAAGTTTCCGAAATCAACGACGGCACGATTGAAATCAAAGGCATTGCGCGCGAACCCGGTTTCCGCACGAAGATGGCCGTTTATTCGCGCGACCAGAAGGTTGACCCGGTGGGCGCGTGTGTCGGCATGCGCGGCCAGCGCGTAAAAAATATCGTCCGCGAGTTGAACAACGAAAAAGTGGACGTGATTCCGTGGTCCTCGGACATCAAGGCCTTTGTCACGAAGGCGCTGGAGCCGGCGAAAGTCCGCAGCATTGAGGTGAACGAAGCCCGGAAGGTGTTGAGCATTTTGGTTGCGGAAGACCAGCTTTCACTGGCCATCGGCAAGCGCGGCCAAAACGCGCGGCTCACGGCCCGGCTCACCGGCTGGGAAGTGAATATTGACGCCGAGCACATCGTCACCAAGGGTTTTGAAGAAAAAGTTGCGGAAGCCGTCGAGCAGATCGCGGCTATTTCCGGCATCACCCGCGAGCAGGCCGACGCGCTCGTCCATGCCGGCGTGACGCGGCTGGAAGATTTATTGCAAGCGGAAGCCGGCGACCTCGCCGACATCGCCGGGATCGGTGAAAGCGCGGCGGCGATTTTGGAAGCTGCGCGGGCCGAGGCGGGCCGCCGGCAGTTGAGCGTCGGCGGTGAGCCGGCCAATCATTGATTTTATGGCGCAGACTGGAAAAGAAATTTTTGCGATTTAAGCCATGACGGCGAAACGCACATTCCGGTCGGCGGCAGTGGAAAATAATTATGCCCGTTCGTGTCTACGATATAGCGAAGAAACTTGGTCTCGAGAGCAAAGAAATTCTCACGAAGGCCAAGGAAATGGGCATTGCTGCCGCCAAGGTTCCCTCCAGTTCGCTTGACAAGATCAGCGCCGAATGGCTGGAGGAGGAAATCATCAAGACCAACCCGGCGGTAGCCGCCCGGCTGGCCCCCAAAACGGTCGAGGAAAAGCCCAAGCCCGAACCGGTTGTCGAGGAAAAAATCCAGATCATCTCCGCGCCGCCACCCGCACCGGAACCGCCAGTGGAAGTGAAATTGGAACCGGTCGTCGAGGCAAAAGTCGAAGCCTTTCCCGCGCCGGTGGTTGATTTGCCCAAACCGGTTGTTCTGGCACCAAAACCGATTGTTCCCGTGGTTCCACCGCTGCCGCCCAAACCGCAGGTGGGCGAAAAAGTCGGGTTCATCCAATTGCCCACGCGGCCCGGTTCGTCGCGTCCTGGCGATCGCGGTGGTGACCGTGCCGGTTCGCTGCCTCGTCCGCAGCCCGGCGCCCGCCCCGGGCCGCCGCAAAATGGTCGTCCTGGCCAACCGCAGCGCGGCGATGGCCGTCAACAATTTCAGCGCGGCCGCGATGGCCGTCCGTTGCCCGGCTCGCAGCCGCCGGCCAAACCCGCCGCGCCGCCGGCACCGAAATTGAACCTGCCTTCCGATGCGCAGGTCATCACCATCAAGCCGCCGATCATCGTCCGCGCGCTGGCCGAAGCACTGAAGCAAAAGCCGTTCGCCATCATCGCCGAGCTGATGAAGCTGCGCGTCATGGCCACGGTCAACCAGTCCATTGATGAAAAAATCGCGCAACAGGTTTGCGCCCATTACGGCTTTAAATTTGAAGCGGAAAAACGCGCCAAGGGCGAAGGTATCGTCCATCAGTCGGAGAAAAAAGTTGAGCTTGACGTGGATGACAAGCAGGAGGATTTAAAGCCGCGCGCACCCGTCGTGACCATCATGGGCCACGTTGACCATGGCAAAACCTCGTTGCTCGACGTCATCCGCAAGGCGAATGTCGTCGCGGGCGAAGCCGGCGGCATCACGCAGCACATCGGGGCTTACACGATTGCCGTGCCGCATCCGGAACGCAAAAACGATCTCGCGCAAATCACTTTTCTCGACACGCCCGGCCACGCGGCGTTCAGCTCCATGCGCGCCCGTGGCGCGAATGTCACGGACATCGTTGTCCTCGTCGTCGCCGCGAATGACGGCGTGATGCCGCAAACTTTGGAAGCGCTCGCGCACGCGCGGGCGGCAAAAGTGCCGATTCTTGTCGCGGTCAACAAAATTGATCATCCGAACGCGAACTCGTTGAAAGTCCGCCAGCAGTTGCAAGAAAAAGGTCTCGTTCCCGACGATTGGGGCGGTGACACCATTTTCGTCGAGTGTTCCGCGCTCACGAAACAGGGCATTGATAAACTGCTTGAAATGATTTTGCTTCAGGCCGACTTGCTGGAGCTGAAGGCGAATCCTGACCGCAATGCCAAGGGCAACGTCATCGAATCCGGCGTTTCGCCTGGCGGCCCGACCGCGACGGTGCTGGTGCGCAAAGGCACTTTGCACCTTGGCGATGTCGTTATCTGCGGCGAGTTTTATGGCAAAGTCCGCGCGCTTATCAACGAGGAAGGCCAGCGCTTGAAGGAAGCTGGGCCCTCCGTCGCCGTGAGCGTGCTCGGTCTGAACGGCGTGCCGGAAGCCGGGTGGGAATTCAGCTCGGTGGACGACGAAAAAGCCGCGCGAGTTTTGGCGGAAGAACGCGCGCAGGAGGCGAAGAGCCAGGATCTGGAAAACCGCTCGAAGGTTACGCTGGAAAATCTGTTCGCGTCGCTCGAAGCGGCGGCGAGCAAAGTTTTGCGCGTGGTGGTCAAGGCCGACACGCAGGGTTCCGTCGAGGCGATTGTCGAGGCGCTCAAGAAAATTGATTCCGACAAAGTCACGCTTGAAGTTTTGCACAGCGATGTTGGCACGATCACCGAAAACGACGTGGCGCTCGCGTCTGCGTCGAAGGCCGTCATCCTTGGTTTTCACACGCGGCTCGACAGCACGGCTTCCGAAAAGGCCAAGCACGCCGGCGTGCAGATCAAGCTTTACGCGATCATTTACGAGTTGATTGACCAGGTGAAGGATTCGATGGCCGGCCTGCTTGATCCCGACCTCAAAGACACCGTCGTCGGCTCGGCGGAAGTGCGGCAGATTTTCGAATTGTCCAAAGGCATTCCCGTGGCCGGCTGCATGGTCACGAGCGGCCGCATCGTGCGCGGCAAAGTGCGCGTGCGCCGCCGCAAGGACATCATTTACGAAGGCGTCACGCAGTCGCTGCGCCGGTTTCAGGACGAAGCCAACGAAGTGCGCGCCGGCATGGAATGCGGCATCCGCATCGAAGGCTTCGGCGAATTCCAGATCGGCGACGCCATTGAATGTTACGCGGTGGAAAAGGTCGCGGCGAAATTGTAATTGGTTGAATCGTTGAACCGTTCAAGCGTTGAATGGTTCACGATTCAATATTTTAACCATCTAACGATTCAACGAGATCATGCCCAATCTCCGACACGAACGCGTGCGTGAACTCTTGCGGCGCGCGATTGGCGAGGCCGTCCGCCGTGAATTTCACGTCAACGACGTCGGCCTCATCACCGTCAATGACATTGACGTGGGCGGCGATCTCAAGTCGGCCGTTGTTTTCATCACTATCCTCGGCAACCCCGAGCAGCAGAAGCACGGCCTGCAGGTGCTGGAACAAAACCGCATCCGCATCCAGAGTTTGGTGGCCAAATCCGTCGTGCTGAAATACACGCCGACGCTGAAATTCATCGTGGACGACTCTATTGTGCGCGGCAACCGCGTGCTCCAGATTTTGGACGAGCTGGAAAAAACTTCGCCGCTGGCCAGCGGCCCGGCGGAAGAGCCGGCTGACGAACCGTGAAAAGTTATCCGAAAATCATTGATCGGATCCTCGAAATCATCCGCGAACACAAAACCTTTTGCATCGTCGGCCACGTCCGGCCCGACGGCGACTGCATCGGCTCGCAGCTCGGCCTGGCGCTCGCGTTGCAGAACGAAGGGAAAAAAGTCACGGTCTGGAACGACGACCCGGTTCCGCAAAAATACAAATTTCTCAATCCCGACGGGCTGTTCGCGAAACCCAAGACCGGCGAAACTTTTGACTGCGTCATCGCCACCGATTGCGCGAGCTTTCAGCGGCTCGGCCGGGCCGGTGAGTGTGTTGCCGACCGGAAAGTTTTCATCAACATTGACCACCACGAAAGCAACACGCGCTACGCCGACGTGAATTGGGTTTCGCCGCGCGAGCCCTCCTGCGGTGAACTGATTTACCGGCTGATCAAGGTCGCGCGCTGGCCGATCACTAAGCCCATCGCGGATTTGCTGTTCACCGGCATTTCCACCGACACCGGCTCGTTTCAATATGCGACAACTCGGCCCGGCACGTTTCACGCCGCCGCCGAGCTCGTCACCCGTGGCGCCAATCTCGCGAAAATCTGCGACGAAGTTTATCAATCCTATCCGCTTTCGCGCGTCAAGCTGCTGAAACATGTTTACAGCAAATTCCGCCTGACAGACCACGACCGCATTGCGTGGTTCTGGCTGAAGCAAAAAGATTTCAACCGCACCGGTGCGGAGAGCAATGACACCGAAGGCTTGATTGACCACATCCGCGCCATTGAGCCGGTCGTGGTCGCCTGCGTGTTCGAGGAGCTGGCGCCGGAGCTCACGCGCCTCAGCCTGCGCTCGAAAAGCGACCGCGTGAACGTCAACGAAATTTGCGCCCAGTTCGGCGGCGGCGGCCATCCGGCGGCGGCGGGCGCGCGCATTCCCGGTACGCCGCTCGCGGTGCAGCGCAGAGTCATCGCGGCGGTGAAACGCGCGCTGAAGGCGGCGAAGTAATTTTTATTTTTCCATGCAAGAATTTTCCGCGCTCGACGGCGCCATTCTCGTTGATAAACCGGCCGGCCCGACCTCGCACGATGTCGTGGATGCCATCCGCCGGCGATTCAGCATCAAAAAAGTCGGCCACTGTGGCACGCTGGATCCGAACGCCACCGGCCTGCTCATCATCGTGCTCGGGCGCGGCACGAAATTGTCCGAGCGGCTCATGGGCGACGACAAGGTTTATGAAGGGACGATTAAGTTCGGCGAAGCCACGGACAGCTACGATTGCGACGGCGAGCTGACCGGCTCGCTGCCGGTGATGCCGATGACGCTGGAGGAATTGAACGCGGAGGCCGCCAAGTTCATCGGCGACCAGATGCAGCTGCCGCCGATGGTTTCCGCCATCAAGAAAGACGGCGTGCCGCTTTACAAGCTAGCGCGCAAAGGCATTGAGGTGGAGCGCGAGCCGCGCCTGATTCACGTTTACAATTTTCGTTTCACCGAATACTCCGAGCCGTTCGGCCAGTTTCGCGTGGCCTGCACGAAGGGGACTTACATTCGCAGCATCGCGCATGATCTCGGCCAGAAGCTCGGCTGCGGCGCGCACCTTACGACGCTGCGGCGCAGTGTGTCGGGAAAATTCGACGTGGCGGACGCGCTGCCGCTGGATATGATTTTGAAACTGTCGCCGGTGGAACTGGAAAAGCGCGTGCTGCCTTTTTTGAAGCTGGCGGCGGCGTAGCGGCGTTTCGGCAGAGCGCCGCCATCCAAAAATAATAGTGCGGCACTCTGCCGGGATGCCGCTACAATTTTCCCGTGAAACTGATTCAAAACGCCAAAGATTTGCCGCCAGGCAGCCGCAAGGTCTGTCTGGCCATCGGCGTTTTCGACGGCGTGCATCTCGGACACCAGCAAATCATCCGGCAGACGGTTTCTGACGCTCGCGGCCATGACGCGGTGGCGCTGGTGGTGACGTTTGACCGGCATCCGAGCGCCATCGTCGCGCCGGACCGCGTGCCGGCGCAGATTTTTTCGCATTCGCAAAAACTGCGCGCCGTCGAATCGCTGGGCGTGGATGCGCTGCTGGAGATTCCGTTTAATAGACCTTTCAGCGAGCAGTCCGGCGGAATTTTTATTCGTGAGCTGGCCCGCGACCTCGGGAAAATTCACAGCGTCTGCGTCGGCGCGGATTTTGTTTTTGGCCACCAGCGGAGCGGCAATGTTGCCTTGCTGAAACAGTTGGGCGCGGAACTCGGCTTTCAGGTTCACGGCCTGGCGGCGGTGGCGCTGGATGGCCAGGTGGTGAGCAGCACGCGGATTCGCGAAATGATCCGCGCCGGAGATTTTGACGCTGCCTGCCAGATGCTGGGCCGGCCTTACGCGATTTGCGGCCGCGTGGTCGAGGGCGACCAAATCGGCCACCAACTTGGCTTTCCCACAGCGAATCTGGACGCGGCGTATCTCATTCTGCCGCCGCACGGCGTTTATTCCGCCAGCACCACGTTGAACGGGCAGCTTTACCGTGCCGCGTTGAACATCGGCCTGCGCCCTACAGTGGCGGCGGCGAAACCGCAATTGCGCGTGGAGGCGCACCTGCTGGATTTTAGCGGCCCGCTTTACGGCGCGGAGTTGGAGCTGGAAATCGGCGCGAAATTGCGGGATGAGCGGCGTTTCCGCTCCCCGGAGGAACTGCGCGAACAGATTCAGCGGGACGTGGCGGCGGTGCGGGCGGCGGAATGATTTGATAAAGTATAAAATGTTTTGATTGTTTGACTTGTGATTTATTCCTGGCCGCACTGGCGGAGCTGGTTAAGCAAAGATTATCCTTGAAATTTCCTGTAAAGCGGGTAGGATTGACGCGCGTCAGTCTTCTGGTGTTCGCAGTTCCAGCTTCACAGCCAAGAACGCGGGAGTTTCGTCAGAAGCCGCCTATTCGCGGTCGGTCACCGATTTTTACTGAACCGGCATACGGTTTGTTTGTCTGATAATTTATGTTGAAACGCAAAGTTACGGCGTCGAAAAGCGCGCCGCGCACCAAACGCAGCGGCAATCCGCCGGCTCCCAAATTGAAAGCTCCGCCCGTCCGGCGGAGATTTGTCATTTCAAGTAAAGCCATGAAGCCGGAGGCGGCGAAAGCCAATTCTGCTCCACCGGTCACGCCTAAAGCTGTGGTAACCAAACAGCCTGCCAACGGCCAGACCCCGCCGCCTGCGTCGGCTGGCTTGACGCCTTCCGTGGACCTGACGGAGACGATCAAGACGCTGCTGCATCTTTCGCAGGAACACGGCTACATCACTTATGATGACATCAACGATATCCTGCCGGATAATTTAAGCCCGGAAGATCTCGACGCGGTGCTGTCCAAGCTGCGCAGTCTGGATGTGGAAATAGTCATGGATCAGGCCGAGGCTGAACGCGCCGAGCGCAAGCAGCCGGAGCAGGCCGCTGCCGAGGAGGCCGACGAGGATGCGCGGCTGGAAATTTTGGACGACCCCGTGCGCATGTATATGAACCAGATGGGCAAAGTCCCACTGCTCACGCGCGAACAGGAAGTCGAGATCTGCAAAAAAATCGAGGACGCGGAAGTGGAGATGAAGGCGATTGTTTACAGCCTCGGCTTCACGGCGAAGGAACACATTGCCATCGCGGAAAAACTGTTGTCCGAGCCCCCCAAGGAGCGTTTTGACCGCGTGATCGTGGACAAAAAAATCGCCAACCGCGAAGGGCATCTCAAGGATTTGCGCAAGCTCATCAAGAAGGTGCGCGACATGGACCACAAGGTGGATGAAAAGTATTTTGCCTGGCAGAAGGCGCAGCAAAAAGGCCGGAAGGAAACGCTGGCGCGCGACTTGAAAAAATTAAGCGCCAAGCTCCAGGAAACGTTCACCAAATTCTATTACAAGCAGAAGGTCGTCGAGGAAATGATCGTCGTGGCCGGCAACATCCACGAAAAATTCCAGGCCAGCGTGCGCCGGTTGCAGGAGCTGGAAGCGCACCGCGCCAGTGCGGAAAAACGCGCGGCGGTCGAGGCCGAGCAGCAGAAGATCCAGACGCTGGAACTGTTCGGGCGGATGCCGCGCGAAGAGTTCGTCAAGGCGTTCGCCGCGCTCAAGGCGGCGGCGGATCGCGGGCTGAAGGCCAAGACGCACATGGCCGAGGCCAATTTGCGCCTCGTTGTCTCCGTTGCCAAGAAATACACCAATCGCGGGCAGTCGTTCCTCGACCTGATCCAGGAAGGCAACATCGGCTTGATGAAGGGGGTCGAGAAATTCGAGTATCGCCGCGGCTATAAATTTTCCACCTACGCGATCTGGTGGATTCGCCAGGCCATCACGCGCAGCATCGCGGATCAGGCGCGCACGATTCGCATTCCGGTGCACATGATTGAAATCATGAACAAGCTCTGGCGCGCCCAAAAGCAGCTCACCCAGGAGCTGGGCCGCGAACCCACGCCGGAAGAATTGGCTGATGAAATGCACATGCCCGTAGCGCGCATCCACGCATTGCTCAAGATGGCGCAGCAGCCGGTCTCGCTCCACGCACCCGTCGGCGATGACGGCGACGTGAGCGTCGGCGATTTCATCGAGGACAAGTCGGCGGAAAATCCGTCCGACGTGACCAGCTACAGTTTGCTGCGCGAAAAATTGAGCGACGTGCTGACGACTTTGACCGAGCGCGAACGGAAGATTCTCGAAATGCGCTTCGGCCTCGCCGACGGTTACGAGCGCACGCTCGAAGAAATCGGCAAGATGTATAACGTCACCCGCGAACGCATCCGCCAGATCGAGGCGAAGGCGCTGCGCAAGCTGCGGCATCCGACGCGCGTGCGCCACCTGCAAGGCTTCCTCGAAGGTGCCGAGGTGCTGTAGCAATGGATTTCGAAGACCGCCCGCGATTTCAAGTTGCGGGCGGTTTTGTTTTTCAGACCTGGATCGGCAGGATGAGCATCGCCCGACCGTTCTGGTAGAGGCGGCGCTGTAGTTCAAAGACAGTGTGGTTGTGCAGCCAGCGCGTGACGAAGCTTTCGTCCTTGAACACCAGTTGGCCGGCGAAAAACTGCGCCTGGGGAAATTTCTCGGCGATGTCGGCGCACAGCTTGGCGGCTTCTTCCACGATGTCCGTGCCGAGCGCGAGCTGCGCCTCGGCATGGAAGCCGCGCCGGCTCATGTAGCTGACGTAGCGTTCCACCTCGACGCGCGAGTGTTCCCGCAGATTTTCCACCTCGGAGGCGCCCTTGAAATTGCCGGCATCCAGCACACCGACCTGCACGAAGACGAAGTTGTTGTAAACCTTCGGAAACATCCGCACCACGGCCAGCAGCGTGTGCAGGCCGAGGCCGTTGAAACCATTGACCAGAAAAACGGCGGTGCGCGCATTGTGGTCGCACGGCGGCGGCGTTTTTTCCACCACGATGGCGTCGTCCGCCAGCGCGGCGGCGACTAGCTCGTTGAGGCGGTGCAATTTTTTCTGCGTCTGGCGGTAATGATGTTTCACCCAGAACGCCACGCCGACCAGCAGCCCGGTGACGAGCAGCGTGGCCCAGCCGCCTTCATCAAATTTCACCACGCACAGCGAGATCAAAATGCCGCTGGTGAGCAGCAGGCCGAAGCCGTTGATGATGATTTTGGTTTTCCATTTCGGCTCCTTCGCCCGCTCAATCCACCAGTGCCGCACCATGCCGAGCTGTGAAAGGCTGAAGGTGATGAACACGTTGATGCTGTAAAGCACCACGAGCAGATTGACCGCGGCCGCTGTGAAAAATAGGAGTAACAGCGCCGCGCCGCCCATCAACAGCACGCCGTTCTGCGTCACGAGCCGGTCGCTCAACGTGGCGAAGCGCGTGGGCATCCAGCGATCCACCGCCATGTTGGCCAGCACGCGCGGGCCGCCAAAAAATCCCGTCTGTGCGGCGATGATCAGCAATGCGCCGGACGACGCCATGGCGGCGATGACAAAAACTTTGGACGCGAGCGGAGACCAGGCGGCGGTGATTTTTTCAAACAGCACCGCGTTCAGCGTCTTGCCTTCCACCGGCGTGACGTGATACAGCAGATACGCCAGCAGCAGTCCGCCGACGACGAACGACAGCGACGCAGCCATGTAGACCATCGTGCGTTTGCCGGTTTGCACGCGCGGTTCGCGCAGGGTGTTGAGGCCGTTGCTGACGGCCTCGATGCCGGTGTAAGTGCCCGCGCCGAGGCTATAGGCGCGCAGCACGACGGCGATGAGGCCAAGCCAGCCCAGTTCCGCCGCGCCGGATCGGACATCCGTCGCCATGCCGTGGGCGATGTTCGGCAATTCACCGAAATGCGCCGAAATCGCATAGACGATGGCGAACGTATAGCTCAGCACGAAAACAAAAAACACCGGCACCCAGAGCACCACGGATTCTTTCGCGCCGCGCAGGTTCAGCAGCGTCAGGAAGACGACGAGGCCGAGCGAACATTTCAGTTTCCACACCTGCATTTCCACCGGCAACATGCTGAAGATGGCGTCCGCCCCGCTGGCCACGCTCAAGGCGATGGTTAAAATGTAATCGCCGATCAGCGCGCAGCCGGACACCACGCCGACCGTGGGTGAGAGCAGCTTGCTCGCGACGAGGTAGCCGCCGCCGCCGGTGGGGAACGCCTCGATGATTTGTGAATAGCTGATGCAAATGATGACAATGGTCAGCACCGTGCCGACCGCCACGAACAGACTGAGACCGGTGTGCGTTTTCAGCGCCAAAAAAGCCGCCTCCGGGCCGTAGCACGAGGATGACAAGCCGTCCGCGCCCAAGCCGACCCACGCCAGCAGCGCCACGAGCGACATGTGGTGGAAAAGGCTTTTGTCCGAGATGTTTCTGGCCCGGCCAATGACCAAGTCTTTGGCCAAACGAAATACATTCATATTTTCGACACTGCGTTCAACTTCGGGAAACGTGGCCCCCACGACGCGCGGGGCCAGAGGATCGCCCTTCCAACTGCCGACGAGGTTAGCTGACGGGCTTGGCCTGGAAAATGGCCTTGGCTCGCGTCGCCGTGAGCTGTTCGCCCCGTCCCAGCTTTGGGAATTCGGTTCCCCCGTATCCGGCTTGAGGAAAGCAAGTCGGACTTAGGCTGCAACGCCATGATTCAACCAAATCCCCGCCGCGTTGTCAATTTGCCGGCGGGCGGGAGTGAAAATGTCGCACCCAAGCCGCACCTGCAGATAATGGTTTTTCAACCCCGCCTTCGCGGGCCACGCTTTCGTTGTGGCGGCGATCAAAATAAAATCACAAACCGGCAAAAATCCGTTGCCAAACCCGCCGCCGCCGCGTCTCATCTGCGAACGGCCATGCGTCGAATCATTTCAGCTGTCGCCACCGCTTTGTTGGTGCTGCCCGCCCGCCTGTCGGCGGCGGAAGAAAAAATCATGCCGCCGCCGCCCGCCCGCGAATTCCGCGCCGCGTGGATCACCGAGGTGGCCGCCCATCCCGACTGGCCGTCCCAGCCGGGCCTGCCGGTGGTGCAGCAAAAGATGGAATTGGTCGCGCTGCTTGACGGCGCGCAGCAGCTTCACCTCAACGCCGTTTTTTTTCAGGTGCGCCCGGCGAGCGACGCTTTTTACGCCTCGCCGCTCGAACCGTGGTCTGACCGCATCACCGGTTTGATGGGCCAAGCGCCGCAGCCGTTTTATGATCCGCTCGCTTTCGCCATCACCGAGGCGCACAAGCGCGGGTTGCAATTGCACGCGTGGTTCAATCCGTTTCGCGCTGCGCATCCCGACCTCAAATCACCGCCGGCGGCCAACCACGTCACCCGGACGCATCCCGAACTGATCCGCCGCTACGACGGTCAGGTCTGGCTTGATCCCGGCGAGCCGGAAGCGCAGGCGCGCACGCTGGCCGTCGTGCTGGACGTGGTGAAACGCTATGATGTGGACGGCATTGTCTTCGACGATTATTTTTATCCGTATCCGGCGAAAAACTGGCTTGGGAAAACCCTGGATTTTCCCGACGACGCTAGCTGGCTGAAATACGGATTGAAAACCGGCCGGTCGCGTGACGATTGGCGGCGCAACAACGTCAACCAGCTCATCCAAAAAATTTCGCCGGCGATCAAGGCCGCGAAACCATGGGTGCAGTTCGGCGTCAGCCCCTTTGGCATTTGGCGGCCCGGCGTCCCAACGGGTCTTAATCCCAAGGCGCTCGATGCCTATGGCCGGCTCTACGCTGACTCGCGGCTATGGCTCGCCAGCGGCTGGGTGGATTTCCTTGCGCCGCAGCTTTACTGGCCGGTGGCATCGCGCGAGCAAAGTTTTCCGGTGCTGTTCGACTGGTGGCGTTCGCAAAACACCAAGGGCCGTCACGTCTGGCCGGGTCTGACTGACGCGTCCGTCGGCAATACGTTTGCGAATGACGAAATCGTGCGCCAGCTTCAGTTCACCCGCCAGCGGAACGATCCGGGCGCGGTGCATTACCATCTGCGCAGCGTGCTGGATAATCCGGCGCTCGCCGCCACCATCCGCGCGCCTTACGCGCAGCCCGTGCTCGTGCCCTTGTCGCCGTGGCTGGCCATGCCGCCCCCGCTGCCGCCAAAGCTCCTCGTGGAGGCGGGCAATCATTCCGCGCACGTCCGCTGGGAAAATTCCGGCGGCGAACCGCCGCGCTGGTGGCTGTTACAGTCCCGCACCAACGGCATCTGGACCGTGCAGGTTTTCCCCGCCGGCCGGATGACGGCTGATTTGTACAATGTTGTCCCGGACGCCGTGGCCCTTCGCGCCGTGGACCGTCTGGGGAATTTGAGCCCGCCGGTGGTCTGGTCGCCCGGAAAATATTCGCCGCCGGCAGGGCCCAGGCAGAAGGGAAAATGAAGAATGAAGAAACGGAAAACGTTCGCCGCAGAAAGTTTCTTCATTCTGCATTCATCCTTCTGCCTTCGGGCGAAGGGGTGAGTTGGTTTTGGCAGGGCTGTAAGCCGAATTCTGTCTGCGCCTTGCGGCGGAGAGAATCATTTGTCTCAGCGACCGATACCCGAAACCTGCGGCGCTTTCACGCCGCGCGGAGCGGGCCGCTCCTCGGTTTCCTATTTGGCCTTGCACCCGATGGGGTTTTCCGTGCCGCGTCGCTTGCGCTTCGCGCGGTGCGCTCTTACCGCACCTTTTCACCATCACCGCCGGCTTGCGCCAACGGCTGTCTGTTTTCTGTGGCACTGTCCGTCGAAACGCCTTGAAACGTTCCGCCTGCGTGTATCTCCGGCGAAACCGGAGTTACGCAGCATCGCGCCCTGCGGAGTTCGGACTTTCCTCTGCCGGCAAAGCCGGCAGCGATTCTCCGCCCTTCCAAAACCAGGGGAACCATAACCGATGCCGGGAAAATCTCAAGGTTGCGTTGTGCCGGACTCGCGCCGGCGGCTGGCTGCCTGCCCCGTCGGTTCAACGCCGCAGTTGAACTTGCCCCGCGCATCGGGTATTTTCTACAAACTATGACGTTGACGGAAAAAATTCTCGCGCGCGCCGCCGGCAAAACCTCCGTGCAGGCCGGCGACAACATCTGGGTGAACGCCGATGTGCTGATGACGCACGATGTCTGCGGCCCGGGCACCATCGGCGTGTTCAAACGCGAGTTCGGCCGGGACGCTAAAGTCTGGGATAAGAACAAGATCGTCATCATCCCCGACCATTACATTTTCACTGCCGACTCCAAGTCCAACCGTAACGTGGATATTCTCCGGGATTTTTCGCGCGAGCAGGGACTGGAATATTTTTACGACGTGATTGATGACGCGAACGGCCACTGGGTTTTCGACGCCGTCAAAGGCAATCTGAAACGTCAATATGGCTCGCGCTACGCGGGCGTCTGCCACACGGCGCTGCCCCAAAAAGGTCACACGCGGCCCGGCGAAATTCTTTTCGGCACCGACTCGCACACCTGCATGGCCGGTGCGTTCAACCAGTTCGCCACCGGCATCGGTAATACTGACGCGGGTTTCGTGATGGGCACGGGCAAGCTCCTCATTAAGGTTCCCGAGACGATGCACTTCCGGCTCGAAGGCAAATTGCAGCCGGGCGTGATGGCCAAGGATATTATTTTGCATTGCATCGGCGAGATCGGTTTCGACGGCGCGACGTATCGCGCCCTGCAGTTCGACGGCGAAGGCGCGAGCAATCTCTCGATTGATGATCGCATGACCATCGCGAACATGGCCATCGAAGCCGGCGGCAAGAACGGCATTTTTGAATTCGATTCGCGCACGGCGGAATACGTGGATGCGCGCGTGAAATTGAACGGCACCAAGTCCACCTACCAGCCGGTCGAGCGCGACCAGCACGAAAAATTTGTTTACGAACTTGTTGTGGATTTGAGCCGGCTCGAACCGACGGTCGCGTGCCATCCCGATCCGGGCCAGCGCAAAAAAGCGAAGGACATGGGTGACACCAGGCTCGACCGCGCCTATGTCGGCTCCTGCACCGGCGGCAAGACGAGCGACTTTGTGGAATTTGCCCGCGTACTGCGGGGCAAAAAAGTGGTGATTGATACTTTTGGCGTGCCCGCGACGCCGGAGATCGTGCGCGATTTGCAGTCCACGTATTGGGGCAACACGACCATCTGGGATATTCTTGTGAATGCGGGCGTGCAGATGACCGAGAACGCCGGCTGCGCCGCCTGCCTCGGTGGCCCGGTGGACACGTTTGGCCGCATCAACAAATCCGGCATCAATTGCATCAGCGCGACGAACCGCAATTTCCCCGGCCGCATGGGCGACAAGGAATCGAAAGTGTTTCTCGCCTCGCCGATGACGGTGGCGGCGAGCGCCTTGACCGGCAAAGTCACCGACCCGCGCGAGTATTTGGGGAATTAAGCAGTTCGCCGTTTCAATTTCACCGCTGGAGTTGTCGCTGATGCGACTTGCCGGCGGCGATTTATTTAACGGCCTGCGAATCGGTCCAGTTTGCTGATAAAAGCGTCTGGTCCTCTTGGGCAATAGCCGACTTGTCGTCCCAATTCCCGGCCGTCCGCGTTCAGCAGCACATAAGTCGGATCGCTGTGCACTCCAAATTGCCCGGCCAGCGCCGCGTTGGCTTGCCGGATATCGTTGGGCTGCGGCGTGTGATGCGGAAAATCCAACTTCACAAGTTCCAGCCGGCTGCTGGCATAGCCGGTAAAACGGTCGGTGGACAAAACCTCCTGGTCGAACTTGATGCACCATGGCCACCAGTCGGAACCGGTAAAATCCAACAGCACTAGCTTGTTTTCCGCCCTCGCCTGCTTCAGCGCGCCGGCGAGGTCGTTGCGCCATGGCCGTTCCGCAGCCCCGGCGTCAGCGGCGGATTCCCGATTCATGTCCGGCGGATGAACCACCGGCTGGCGGAGGAATTGTTCGTGATACTTGCTGGTGTTCTCGGCCTGTTTGAGTTCCAACGCCCGTGCCTTTGAAGGATCGAACCGGAAATGCTTCTGCCAGTCCGGCAAAAGGTTTTTGAGCTTCACGTTGGCCATGCCGCCGTCGAAGGTGAAAAACACATCCGTCGCGCTGACGCTGGTGACGGTGACGTTGCTGTAAGCCTCGCTGCCGGCTTGGAGCACGGGAATTTTTTCGTCGGCGCGGGTGGTGGCGGCCAGTGCGGCCCAAATCATCAGGCAAATAATTTTGCCGCGCATGGGGAAAACTATTTTGCTAGCTCCGCGCCCGGCAAATAGACCTCAAACGTGGTGCCGGTGCCGATCTGGGTGTGGACGTGCAGCGCGCCGCTGCCTTCCTTGATGAGCCGCTGGACGATGTTGAGGCCGAGGCCGGTGCCCTGGCGCGGGCCTTTGGTGGTGAAGTAGGGCTGGAAAATTTTCGGCAGCACCTCCGCCGGGATGCCGGGGCCGGTGTCGCGCACCCAGAATTTCACCAGCGGCGCGGTGTTGTTCATGCTTTCCACGTTCAGGAAACGGTCGTTCGGGCCGTCCTTGAAATCCGCCAGGTTCAGCGGCGCCCGCAAAATCTCCGCCCCCACCACCACGCGATGCGGCTGCGGCGTGCATTGGAACGCGTTGACCGCCAGGTTCAACAATATCTGGATTACATCCGTGCCGTTGATCTTGACGCAGATGTCCGAATCCAGCGGCGTCACGCCGAATTCGTTCTCCTGAATGCTGGGATGCACGCGCACCAACTGTTCCAGATCGTTCATCAACTGGCACACGCCCGTCGGCGTGGATTCATTGCCCTGCTGCCGGAGGAAACCCAGATAACGCCGGGAAATCTCGATGCAGTTGCCGACCTGCCGTTCGATGATGCGCATCCGTTCCTTGATGAACTCCAAATCTTCTACCTCCAAGCGCGACGGCCGGTTCAGTTTTTTGTTTAACAATTGAATAAAACCGGAAACCACTGTCAGCGGGCCGTTGATGTCATGGATGATGCTGGCGTATATGTCGCCGCGCGTCTTGGCGATCTGCTCCTCGACCTTTTGATTTTGCAGTTCGCCGAGCAATTCATGGACTTTTTCGGCGCTGGTGTGGATTTCGCTTTCCAGCATCCGGCGCTGCATCGCCTGGTTCACGGCGCTGCGGATGGTGGCGATGTCGAACGGCTTGTTGATGTAATCGCAGGCGCGCAGCCGCAGCGCCTGACGGATCGTGTCCGTCGTCTCAAACGCCGTGATCATGATCGCCTCAATCTCCGGCTGCACGAACCGCAGGCGTTCCAACACCTCGATGCCCGACATGCCCGCCATGCGGATGTCCAGGATCGCCACGTCAATGTCCTGTTTCTGCGCCAGTTCAATCGCCGTCGGGCCGTCCTCCGCCATCAGCAAATCGTAGTTGTCCTTGAATATCACCCGCAGCGACATGCGCGGCCCTTCCTCGTCGTCCACGATCAGCAGCGTCCCGCGCCGTTTTGGCGACGGCGTCGCCGCGATCAGTTCGGAGAGCGCGGCATTAACCTGGGTGATCGGATCAACTGGAGCGGACATAATCTTTGAACACTAAACCAAACCCCTGCGTTCTCAAGCAGAAATCAACCGCGTCCGCAGCCATTCCAATGCCTGGGTTGCCGTGACTTCTTTGAAGGTCGCGCGATCCCAAGGATTCAGCATTTTCTTCACCTCCACGCCCGCCGCGGAGGCCAGCGCGATGAAAACCGTGCCCACCGGCTTTTCCGGCGTGCCGCCGGTCGGCCCGGCAATGCCCGTCACGGCCAGCGCGTAATCCGCGCCGAATTTCTCTCGTGCGCCCGCCGCCATTTCCCGCGCCACCGCCGCGCTCACCGCACCGTGCTGTTGCAAGGTTTCGGCGCGGACGTTAAGCAGATTTTTCTTCGCGCCGTTTGCGTAGCTCACCACGCCGCCGGGGAAAACCGCCGAGGCGCCGGGAACATTCGTGACCCGGTGTGCGAGATTCCCGCCGGTGCAGGATTCCGCCAGCGCCAGCGTTTTCTTTTGTGCCGTCAGCAGTCGCACCACGACGCTTTCAATCTCGTCATCGTCCCGACCAAAAATGTTCTCGCCAAGCGCGCTTTGTACCATCGCCTCGCCTGCGCTGACCAGTTTCTCGGCATCTTTGCCGCTGGCCGTCAGTCGCACGTCCACCGCGCCTGGCCGCGCGCAGTAGCCGACTTCCAAACCGCGTCCCACCAGCGGTTGCAAACCGCCTTCCACCATTTCCTGCACGCGTGACTCGCCGATGCCGGAGGAACGCAGCGTGCGGCAGACAAAGATTTCCTCCGCGAATTCCCGTTTCAACAACGGCCCGACCGATTCATCAAACATCGGCCGCAATTCGCGCGGCGGCCCGGGCAGCATCACCAGCCACTTTGAAGCAGCAGCTGGAAGCCGGGAGTTGGGCGCCGGGGAAGTTTCCGCCCGATCTGCCATCTGCCAACTTCCATCTGCTATCCGCATCGCCAGCCCCGGCGCGGTGCCGGTCGGGTTAAGAAAAACCAGCGCACCTTCGGGCACGAACGTTTCCACGCTGGTCTTCGCCGGGCGCGGCCGGTGGCGCTTCGCAAAAAAGTTTTCGATGTGCGCCGCAACGGCCGCGTTTTGAACCAGTTTTTTTCCAAGCAGTTCCGCGATGAGTTCGCGCGTGAGGTCGTCCGAAGTCGGGCCAAGACCGCCGGTGGTGATGACCAGGTCCGCACGATTCAAAGCTTCGCGCACGGCCTGCTGGATGGCGCCGCCATTGTCCGCGATGGCCACCTGCCGCGTGACAACATGGCCGAGGTCGGCGAGCCGCCGGCAGAGCCACTGTTGATGGGTATTCAACACGCGGCCCAGCATGAGTTCACCGCCCGTGTTGACGAGTTCGACCTTCATGCAAAAGCAGGGGAAATATATTCGGAGACGCTATTTTGTGTCCACTTGCATAGTGACCTGATCGAATTGCGCGGTGCTCAAAACTCCCGCCCGGTGCGAACACACAATCAGGCCGATCTGCGCGGACGTCGCCATTTCAATCGTCTGAGCCGCGCCAATCTGCGTCCACTCATCCTCCGCCTTCGCCTTGAAAAAGCCGCTGAAGGTATTGCCGGTCCGCACGATCTTCAGCCACTTGGGATAGCCGGCATCACCCGCCAGCGGCGCCGTTTCCGCATTTTGTCCGTTGGCTTTGCGCCATTGGAACTGTGCTTTGCCATCGGTGCGGACGTAGGCCAGAACGAACCTCGAATCGGCGTTGGTGGTTTCCCGGATCATCACGCCGGTCTTGGCCCAGACTTCGGTGGCTTTTGCGCTCAACACCCGGGCCGCGAACGCACCGTCGCCGGTGAGCGTTTGATGAACAAACTGAAGTCCATCCGCCCGCGCCCAGATGTCCGCGCCTGCACCGGTGACCGTAAAAACGCCGGCCGACTGGCTGAACGAACCGGCCGCGCCGACGGAACCGACGTCAATCGTTTGCCAAGCCGCCCAGCCGCCCGGGTGAAAAATCTTTCCGCGGAAGACAAACGCCGCCGCACCGACCGCCAGCACCAGGGCCAGCCCGATGACCACCGCCAGCGGAATTTTTTTCTCCGGCGCGCTCCCGGCGGCTGGCGGATTGACCAGCCGGTCGGGGATTTTCTTCTCGGTGAACTTGGTGCCGGTGAGGATGAACTTTGTATCTGCGGAGGCGGGCGCCTGCGGGGCGATGATTTTCTGGTAGCAGGTCGGGCATTCCATGACGGAGCCGCTCTGCGACGAGTCGCACTTCATGTGCTGGCCGCAGACCGGGCAGGCGTATTTGAATTCACTCATGGCCGATGCAGCGGGAAACATTTCACATTCGCGCCCCGACGGCAATGCGGTTTTTTCCAAAAGCTGCCACGCACCGGTCAAAACCGCGATGGCACCGGCCGGTAATGAAAAATCTTTGCGGCTTGGCGTCCTCGTGTCTTTGGGTTAAAACGGGTCAGCGTATGAGCAAAAAATCTCCCGTTTCCCGCAGCGGCCGTTTCAGCGGCGGCCCCGCCGCCGACGTCGCGCAATTCACCGAATCAATCTCCTTCGACTGGCGTTTGTGGCGGCACGATATCCAAGGCTCCATCGCCCACGCAACGATGCTGAAGAAAATCGGCGTGCTGAAGCAAAATGAATTGAGCGCCATCACCCAAGGCTTGAACCAAATTGGCAAGGAAATCGCCGCCGGAATATTTAAGTGGAAGCCCGAGCTGGAAGACGTTCACATGAACATCGAGGCCGAGCTGACCAAACGCGTGCCCGCCGGCGCGAAATTGCACACCGCCCGCTCGCGCAACGACCAGGTCGCCCTCGACGTGCGGCTCTGGCTGCGCAATGAAATCACCGCGCTGCTCGGGGACATCGCCGGCCTGCAACGCGCACTCGTTTCGCTCGGCGAGAAAAATGCCGACGTCATCATCCCCGGCTACACGCATCTGCAACGCGCGCAGCCCGTTTATCTCGCGCACCATCTGCTCGCCTACGTCGAGATGCTCGAACGCGATTGCGAGCGCCTTTGGGACTGCCATTCGCGTGTGAACATCTGCCCGCTCGGCAGCGGCGCGATTGCCGGTTCCACGCTGCCACTCGACCGCATGCTCGTCGCCAAGCTGCTCGGCTTCGTGAATGCCAGCGGCCAGGTTCAGCTTACGCAAAATTCCATGGATGCCGTGAGCGACCGCGATTTTGCCGTGGAATTTTGCGCGGCCGGCGCGCTGCTGTCCGTGCATCTCTCGCGGCTCGCGGAGGACGTGATTCTTTGGGCCGGCGCGGAATTTAATTTCATCAAGATCGCCGACGCCTACACCACCGGCTCGTCGCTCATGCCGCAGAAGAAAAATCCCGACATCGCCGAGCTAGCGCGCGGCAAGACCGGCCGCGTCTTCGGCAACCTGATCTCGCTGCTCACGCTGCTGAAAGGTTTGCCGATGACCTACAACCGCGATTTGCAGGAGGACAAGGAACGGCTCTTCGACACTGCCGACACCGTGCGCGCCACCACCCGCCTCATGGCCGCGATGTTGAATCATACCAAGGTGAACCAAGCCGCCTGCGCCGCCGCCGCGAGCGACCCGGCGTTGCTGGCGACCGATCTGGCGGATTATCTCGTGCGCAAAGGCATTGCGTTCCGGCCCGCGCATCATGTGGTGGGCGCGGTGGTGGCGCTGGCGGAAAAAACTGGCAAACCGCTGAACCAACTGACGCTCGCGGAACTGCAAGGTGTGAACCCGACATTCGGGCGCGATGCGCTGGGCGTTTTCAACCTGAAAACGGCAATGGCGAAACGGAACCTGACCGGCGCCCCGGGCACGAAGGAAGTCGCGAAGCAGCTGGCCCGCTGGCGGGAACAGCTTTCGTGAAATTCCGTTGGAAAATTTTGCTCGGTCTGGCCAGCCTGTTGGGAATCTCGGTGCTTGCCGCAGTAGTTTACCACTTCCAACTCAAAATGGTGGTGGAGCGCTATAAGGCCGAACTCAAAGCCCAAGGTGAGCCGATGGAACTGGCGGAGGTGATCCCGCCGCGCATTCCGCCTGATAAAAACTCCGCTCCTCAATTCCTTGCGGCTGTTGGCCTGTTTACAACTAATAAAGACTTTCTCACAACGAATTGGCTGTATGCCATGCGCGGCGTAGCTCCGGGCAAAGCACAAATCATGTGGCAACAGAAAACCATACGCGACGACGGGACGACAAATTCATGGGAAGACTTGGCTCAGGCTTTGGAAAAGGACAAGGAAGGATTTCGCCAGCTTGTCGCCATCACCAACTCTCCGCTTTTTGATTTCGGGCTGCACTATGAACAGCGGTTTGAAATGCGGATCACCAATCTGGTCGTGGAGAAAAAGACCGCGCAGAGATTAAGCGCCAAAACCCTCAATGATTTGCTTGAGGGACAGTCTGAACCGGCGGCGGCCAACATTCGGGCCATGCTCGCACTGGTCGAGGGAACACGTGACGAGCGGACGGCCATCTCGCAACTGGTCAGAATTGCCATCGCTCAAATCGCGTGCGGCACAACCTGGGAATTCTTGCAGTCTTCAAACCTTACGGACGGCCAGTTGGCTGGTTTGCAGGCGGATTGGAATCGGCTGGACTTTCTGCAAGCGATGACCAAGGTGCTGCCGGTGGAACGTGAAGGTGGTCTGACCACGGTGGCCCACTGGCGGAGTTCGAATGCGGCAATTGAGCAATACTTTGACCTTTCAATAAAGGCGCGTGAAGGCTTGGGGCAGGATGTCGAAGAAGAAAATAGGTTTGAAAAGATAAAACAGGGCAGCCAGATATTTCTGTGGCGATACTGGTGGTCATATCCCGATGAATTACGTTGTCTCAAAGGTTATGAGGTGCTTCTGGAATCCATGAAGCTGGCGATCACGAACGGTTCCTTTCAAGTTGCCTTGAAAAGACAAAACACCGCCCTTGATCAGCTTGGGATATCCAAGCTGAATAACGAGTTTGATTCGATTTTTTCAGGCAAGACGGATTTTCACGCGATGCTTTCCGAATCCATTGTTACCCTGGCAGGATTATCGCGCAAAGTTATGTGCGTCGAAGTTGCGAAGCAGGTTGCCATCACTGCGATTGCTCTGAAACGTTTTCAATTACAACATGGAAGCTATCCACCCAACTTGAATGCGCTCGTGCCGGAATTCGCTCTGACTGTTCCGCGTGACCCGGTTGATGGCGAGCCATTGCGTTACCGCCTGCTATTAGACGGAAATTTCCGACTTTATTCTATCGGTGAAAATGGCAAGGATGACAACGGCAATCCTGCATTGAAGAATAACGTCGAGGGTTCCACTTTCAACTGGCTCAATTCACAAGCTCTCGACTGGGTTTGGCCGCAACCTGCGACGGAGGCGGAAATCGAAAGCTATTTCAATAAGCAGGCTGGGAAACCTCATTGATGCCGACGGAAATTTTGCTTCCATCGGTCTAAAAATACCATCAGCGTTCAATGCTTTGCTCCCATCGCCGCCGCACTGGCGGGGCAACTTTTGCGACATCATCCTGTCGCCATTATCAACCTTGATGGGATGTATCGACGCTTGATTTATTTTTTGTCGGCCACAGAATCGACATTGTGAATACCAGATTAAGCACTACTCTCGCTTGGCTGCTGACTGTGTTCGGGCTGGAAATGGGGATCGTCCGGGCCTCGACTTTTCTGGAATTGCAGAGCACTTATCTGGGCGCCGGCTGGTTTCAATACCAGATGAAGGTGCTGAATGATCCATTCTTTACCCAAGTCAATGTGACGGGCGTGCAGGTTGGATTCACCAACGAGACCGACCACAGCACCAGCGCGACCAACTGGGGCAATACGGATTGGACCAATGCTTACTCATCCTGGTCTTTCACCAATTACGTTTCGCCGACACCACCCTTTGCGATCACGTGGAGGATCCGGAGTTCGGAAACCGCCTTCAAACTGCAAACCAACAACTTCAACGGGGATGCCTTGGTCATGTCCTTTTTGAATATGACCGGCATTTATCCGGGCGTTTTAAGCGGCGTCGTTTGGGGCCAAAATATTCTCGGCTGTGCCAACCTGCCTTGCCTGGTGCCGTGCCGGCCGGAGGAAGCGGATAATTCACCAACCAACTTTGTATATGATCTGAAGCTGGCCCCGGATGTGGTGATCAAGCAGATGATTCAAACGAACGGGGGAATTTATGGTGTGGATTTCCAGTGGGATTCGGCGGCGACCTTCCTGCTCCAAGGCACCGCTGATTTCAAGAACTGGACCAACATCGCCTATATTTGGAGCACTCCTCCTGAAACGCTTTGGACCACCAATCAAACCTTAAGCAGCCGTGGTTCTTTTTATCGGCTGGAATTAATGACCGATGGCTACAGCACAAATGTTCCGCCGCTGGGTTCCAATCTGAAATTTGCGCCCAATTTATTTGTCCCCCGTCCAACCGTAATAACCGGTTGCCGGTTGAACGGTGGGAGCATGGTCGTGGCTTTCACTTCGAGTCCGGGGCAGAGTTGTTCCGTTCAGGCCTTGGATTCGAGCCTGGTGATTCGGCAAAGCCAGCAAGTCATTCCGAGCAGCACTTCGGCCAGCGCCAGCTTTGACCCCGTCAGTCTGCCCAACCCCGTCTTTTTTCGGATCGTTCTCCAATAGATTGCATTCCGGTCAAAAACAGGCGGACAGATTGAATATGGAATTTCGGTTCCTTCGGTCTAAAAATGCCGACGGCGTTAAATGCTTTGCTCCCGTCGCCGTCATGGGCAACACACCCCATTTGCTTAAGCTGCCTTCCTGAGCCAGTGTGGCGGCATGGCATCGGAAACTTTTAAGGCGAGCCGCTGGACCAGCGGCAATCATCTGTTTCGCACCATCATTGAGGTGACGGACTTGGCGGTCATCCGCCGCAAGCGCTCGTGGTTCAGCCAGGATGAAATCAGCATCAGCATCAGCAAGGTCGCCTCCGTCCACATCAAAACGGGAATCATCTGGTCGGACATTCTGATCGAATCCACCGGCGGCTCGGACCCGCTCGCCAGCCACGGCCATGCCAAGGCGGACGCCAAGCGCATTCGCGCCCTGGTCGAGGCAGCCCAGGGAATCGGGAGCGGCCCGGAGAAACTGAAACTCTAGCTGGGAAGCTCCGGCCGACCTGAAGTTCAACCCGCCGCGTCTAGGCGGAGGACGCAGTGGCCGAAATCCACGATGGGTTTGCCGGGTGTGGGCAGGTAATGCTTCGGAATGGAATAAAGTTGTCCGTGCGCCTGCACGGCCAGACCGGCCGCCTTCAGCACCAGCAGATGTTTGCGCGCGCTGTCATATTTGCAGCCGCCGACCGCGGCCAGTTCGCCGATGGTGCGGGGTTTCCCGGCCGTCAATTCCTTGAGCATTTTCCAGCGCGTCGAATGGCTGAGGGCATCAATGAGCCGTTGGTGGTCGGGCAGCGGCTGAATCAGGGCGGTCTTTTGGGTTTCGGCGGCGGTATTCATGTGAAAAAGCCAATTTTATTGGTAATTTGAAGGCAAGAGCGGAATAATGGTTCTTAAAATAAGAATGTTGGTTCCGTAATGCGGTTGTCTGATTTTTAAATAAGAACTTTAGATTATTAACTTAGGATTACAGATTATTTAATGAGGACGATTGGTGATTATATTAGGTATCCGGTTTATTATTGGCGGGCCATTTGTTGTCCCGGGAGGCTGCTCGGAACTCTTTGGCGGGGTAATAAACGGTGGCGTACAAGGATTGTCGTCGGTTGACGCTCGCCAAACCTTGAAAAAACTTCGCGAACACACTCCGTGCGACGGAATGATGGTTTTAGCCGTCGCAAATGTTCGGCCACGTGGCGCCGGTCGATTTCCCGGCGGGGCAGGCTAGCGGACATTATCCGGTTCTGGCCTTCCGGAAATTCGATCTAAAAAGCCGGCGGCGCTTACGCTCCGCCGACGAGCTTGGTCGCGGAAGTCGTGTCGCCGAAATGGGTTTTCACCTTGGCGACGGTGTTTTCCACGGACAAGCCGTATTTGGCGCGGAGTTCGTCCTGCGTGGTGGCGTGCTCGATGAATTGATCCGGCCAGCCGATGCGCACCACGGGTGTGCGGACGCCTTGCTCGCTGAACAGTTCCAGCACCGCCGAGCCGTAGCCGCCCATCAGCACATGGTCTTCCAGTGTCACAATCAGATCCGCCGCGCGTCCGAATTGCTCATGCACCGCCGCGTCAATCGGCTTGGTGAAGCGCGGGTTGATGACCGCGACGTCAAAACCATCCGCGGCCAGCTGCGTGGCGGCTTTGCGCGCGATGGCGTTCATCGGGCCCAGGCCGAACAGCGCGACTTTGCGCTGGCCGTGGTTGGCAAAGTTTTGTTGCACGAGCGACTTGCCGACTTCGATGAGTTGCGGTTCGTCTTTCACCGGTACGCCTTCCGCCGCGCCGCGCGGGTAGCGGATGAACGTGGGATGATTAATGGTCGTGGCGGTGAACATCATGTCCGCGAGCTCGTCTTCGTTGGCCGGGGCCATGGCAATGACGTTCGGGAAACAGCGCAGATACGAAATGTCGAAAATGCCGTGATGCGTCGGGCCGTCATTGGCCGACAAGCCGGCGCGGTCCATGCAGAAAATCACCGGCAAGTCCTGCAAGCAAACGTCGTGATGAATGCAGTCATACGCGCGCTGGAGGAAGCTGGAATAAATCGCCACGATGGGACGCAAACTCATCGTCGCCATGCCGGCGGCAAAGATCACGCCGTGTTCCTCGGCAATACCGACGTCGTAGTAGCGGTCGGGCATGGCTTTTTCCAGATGTTTCATGCCGGTGCCACTGGGCATGGCGGCGGTGAGGCCGATGACGGCTTCGTTTTTCTTCGCCAGCTTCACGACGGTCTGGCCCATGACGTCCTGATACATCGGCGGCGTGCCGGGTTTGGTGGCGGGCGTTTCGCCGGTGGCGGCGTTGTAAGGTCCGAGGCCGTGAAATTTCTCCGGTTGTTTCAGCGCGGCTTCAAAGCCTTTGCCCTTCTGCGTCAAAACATGAATGACGATCGGATGATCGCAGGTCTTGGCAAATTCCAGCGTGCTGATGAGCAGCGGGAGATCGTGTCCGTCAATCGGGCCGAGATAGCGCAGGCCCATTTCCTCGAAGAGCACCGGCGAGCCGTGGCCGCCGCGGCCGTCGGATTCGACCAGGCTGCTGGCGCTGCGGTTGAGGCCGACGCCGGTGAGCGCGCCTTTGACGCCGCCTTCCGCGCGATGCGCGAGTTTCAGCGCGAGCTCGCCCTTGGGCAGGCGGCGGACGAAATTTTCAAAATCCTTCGCGAGCTGGTTGTAGCGCGGGTTGGTGATGAGCTTGTTGAGGTAGCCGGAAATCGCGCCAACGTTTTTGGCGATGCTCCATTCGTTGTCGTTGAGGATGCCGATGAATTTTTTCGTGGTGTGGCTGACGTTGTTCATCGCCTCGAAGGAAATGCCGTTGGTCAGCGCCGCATCGCCGAAGATGCAGACGACATTTTCATTCGTGCCGCGCTTGTCGCGCGCCGCCGCCATGCCGAGCGCGGCGGAAAGCGCCGTGCCCGCGTGGCCCGCGCCGAAGCAATCGTGTTCGCTCTCGGTGCGGAGCGCGAAGCCGTTCAGTCCGCCGGTCTGGCGGATGGTGCGGAAGCGGTTTTTGCGGCCGGTCAGCAGCTTGTGGACATAAACCTGGTGGCTGACGTCCCAGACAAATTTGTCCTTCGGCGTCGTGAAGACCTTGTGCAGCGCGACGGTGAGTTCCACCACGCCGAGGTTCGGACCGAGGTGGCCGCCGCCCTTGGCGAGGCCTTCGATCAGCTCGGTGCGGATTTCGCCGGCGAGTTCCTGCAATTGCGGCACGGTCAGTTTTTTGACGTGCTCAGGTGCGTCCACCATGTCCAAATAACGACTCATAGTTTGGTAAATTATTATTTCTTCCGCCGTTGGCGCGGATTATCGCAATGAAAAAACAGTTTGAATTTATCTGCGTATGTCTGCGAAATCTGCGGATGCCTCATCCGGCGTGTTTCTCATTGCGAACATCAAATTAGTCTTCGGCCAGATCCAGCGGCTTCAATTTCAATTCGCCCGCCGCGGTTTTTTCCAGCTGCTGGATTTTCAATTCCGCTTCGGCCAGTTTTTCCTGGCAGATTTTTACCAGCTGCGCGCCTTCCTCATATTTTGCCAGTAGCGTTTCAAGTGGCAAATCATCGGCTTCCATCGCTTCGACGACGGCGGCCAGTTTTTTCAACGCCTCTTCAAACGGCAGGCTCCCCTTGGCCGTGTCTCCGGCCCTGGCTGGTTTTGACATGGGCAAAAAATAGCTAGAAACCTTCGACGCGTCCAGTTTGGAGTCGGGATTAAATATCCTTGACACCGTTTTTACAGAAAATAATAATCGCCTCAACTCAAAGTAATTCAGAGCGCAATTTCGTTGTGAAGTGGAAATAAATTTTATGGCTATAAAATCTTGTTGCCGGGCATTCCTCACGGGAATTTTTTTACCCTCTGCCAGCCTGCTGCTCGCGGGCTGCGCCAACAACGAATACAGCCATACCAGTCCGTATCATCCCGGCCCGGTGGTCGGGAACACCGTCGGCCAGGGCGTTGGCGTGGTGGCGGGCAATGTTGCCGGCGTCGGCGTCGGCGCGGTGGAAGGCACGGCCCAGGGGCTGGCCGCGCCCTTTGATCCCAGCTACCACCTGGTGCGCCATTGGAAAACGGAAACCACCTCCGATGGGCGCACGATTCAGGTGCCGGTGGACATTTTGGTGGACAAGTACGGTCGCCCGGTGGATATGCCGGCCCCGACGGGAAATTCTCCCTTATCGCCACCCACAGCGGCACCGGTTAGATAGATTTTCTGCAGTTCACCCTTTTGGAAAAATTATGAAAAAAATCATTCACGCCGGCGTGCTGGCTGCCTTGGCAATCATTTTGCCCGGCACCAGCCGCGCGCAAAACAACCCGATTGAAACCGATGCCAACCTCAAGGACAGCACCACGCACGTTGTCGTGGAGCGTAAGGTCATTGAGACCACCAAGACCTACCAGCAGGACACGCCGCGCGAGGGCCAGCGCAAAATCGCCATCATCGTGCAGAACCGGGGTTCCGTCGATCTCAACGACAAGGTTGCGGCTTTGGAAGATCTCGTGAGCAGCCGTGTGGCCGGCAAAGGTTTTTCCGTCATCTCGCGGGATGATGTCACGCGCTCGCTAAAGGATTATTCCACCGGCAAGGATCCCAACGGCGAATTGGGTGGGGTGGATCGCTCGCTGGAGGATGGCAGTTCCGCGTTGCGTCTGGCGCAGAATCTGGGCGCAGATTATATTCTGGTGCCTTCCATCGTCAGTCTCGGGACGGAGAAAATCAGTTACAACGGCAATGGCATCAGTACTGTCAACATTGCCCACAAACTGCGCGTGACCTATAAGATCGTGGAGGCCGGCCAGGGCGGCGCGGTGCGCGGCGGTGCCTTCATATCGGAAAAAGACATCCGGCAGACGGGGGATTTGCAAACTGAGAGCAGCGACATTGTCAATGATCTACTGGACGACGCGGCGGATCAACTGGCGGACGCGATTCAGCAAAGCGGCAAAACCTTGCCCGTGGAAGTGGCGAAGGCGGCGATGGTTAATTTTAGCGTGGCCTGCACGATGACCGATCCGCGCCAGCAACCGATTTTGATTTCCGCCATCAGCCTCACCCCGGACAACAAAGTGGTGGCGAACAATCAGCCGATTGTGGTTCAAGCCATGGACGTGACGGTGGAGTTGGACGGCATCGCCATCGGTTCCGCGCCCGGCACTTTCCAAGGCCGCCCGGGCTTGCACAAAATCCGCCTGTCGCGCGAAGGTTTTGACACTTGGGAACGCACTATCAACATTTACGACGGCCAGACCCTCCGGGTGGCCTTGCAGATGAGCGACGCCGGTTATGCGCGTTGGATGGACACGACCGGTTTTCTGTCCACGCTCGACAATAACCGCAAACTGACCGACGCCGAGGTGCAGCGCATCGAAGGCATCGGCGAATTTTTCAAGAACAGCCATTACCGGGTGGATACCAAGGAAAATATCCACGTCACCTACAAAAGCCTGTTTTGATTTTTAACCAGCTGCAATCCCATCACCACCAACTCCCATGAAAAACTTTTCTTTCCGTAAAACCGGCCTGGTGCTTTTAAGCGCGGCGCTCCTGCCGTTGCTGGCTTCGGCGCAGGAAAAAGCCACGCTGGCAATTTCCTCCATCAAGCCCACGCCTTCGCTCGCCGAAGCCACCAAGCCGGATAAGAAGATCGAGTTGAACCGCATCGTTGAATCGCTCGACAGCCAATTGATTGACCGCGTGAACGCGACCCGGAAATTTGACGTGGTGGGCCGCAGCGACCTCAACGATGTCCTCAAGGAACAGGATCTGGGCGCGTCCGGCAACGTGGATCCGAAAACCGCCGCCAAAGCCGGCCAGCTTGCCGGCGCCAAATATCTGCTGGTCGCGACGGTGGATGATTTTCAGGATTACGTCGAGACGGCCACGTTTGAAGGTACGGGCCGCTCGGCGACCAAGCGGGTATTCCGCTTTTCTATCGTCGGCAAAATCTATGATTCCTCCACGGGCAAGCTGCTGGAATCCGCCAATTTCCAGACCGGCAACGACGCCTTCAAGCAGATCCAGGAGGAGCGCAATTACTCGGTGAAGGACGGCGAATTGAGCGATGAAATGATGGTGGCGGTTTCCCGGACGCTGGCGGAGAAAATCGCCAACCACGTGGCCGACGTGATTTTCCCGGCGAAGGTCCTGCTCAAGCGCGATACGGAGGTCACCATTAACCGTGGCGAAGGCGCAGGCGTGGCCGTGGGCGACGTCTTCAACGCCTTTGCGCTGGGCGATGAAATGATTGATCCGGATACCAAGGAATCCCTTGGCCGCGAAGAGGTGAAGGTCGGCAAGGTGAAAATCTCCGAGGTGGATCCAAAATTCTCCAAGGCGGATGTTTTGGAAGACACTGGCATCGCCGCCGGCGCGCTCCTGCGCAAGGTTCAGTAAGGCGGGCGGATATCGGCGGAGAACTCAAACCCAATCAGAAGGCATCCCATGAAGCTATTAGGCGCAGTGAAATTCAAAAGAAGTTTACAGCTGGTTTCGCTGGCGGGCACCGCCGGTTTGCTGGCCACCGGTTGCCAGACCTACCAGCAGCAAAACAAGGTGATCATCAACTGGCAGCAGGGCAACCTGCCGGGTGCCGTGGTTGAGGCCAAGAAACAGGCCGACGACAATGCCGACAACAAGGACACCGTCATCTGGCGGCTGGAGCAGGGCGCGGTGTTGCGCGCCGCCGGCCAGTTTGCTGACAGCAACGACGCGTTTGACCGGGCGCAGGCGAAGATTGACGACTACGCCCAGAAAGCCAAAGTCCGGGTCGGCCAGGAAGCCGGCGCCCTGCTGTCCAACCAGGCCAACCTGGCCTACGAAGGACGGGCCTACGACGGCATCATGCTTAACACTTACAAGGCGCTGAACTATCTCGCGCTTGGCGACCCGGACAAGGCCCGGCCGGAAATCATCCGCGCCTACGAACGCGAGCAGGACGCAGTGGAGGCGAACAAAAAACGCATCCAGGAAACCCAGGACGCCGCCCAGAAAACCAAGGACAAGGAGGCGATCGCCAAAGCGCAAAGCGATCAAAAATTCCAGTCGCAGGTGAGCGGGGTCACCGCCAACCTGGACGGGCTGCAAGCCTACGCCAACTATGTCAATCCGTTCACGGTCTATCTTGACGGCCTGTATTTCCTGGTCAACGCCGCCGACGCCTCGGATTTGGAACGCGCCCACAAGTCATTTGAGCGGGTCACGGCGTTTGCCCCGGACAATGATTTTGTCAAACAAGACTTGGCGGCGGTGGAGCAGGTGATGGATGGCCGGTCACTGCCGCCCACTACCTACGTCATCTTTGAAACCGGTTGCGCGCCCGTGCGCGGCCAGATCCGCGTGGACATTCCGATCATTGTTTCCCGGGTTTCATATGTGGGCGCGGCGTTTCCCACCTTGAAACTGCAGGACAATTATCTGCCGCAACTGACGGCCACCTACGGTGACACCAGCGTCAATACTAAACTGGTGGCCAGTCTGGACAGCGTCATCGGCCTCGACTTCAAAAACGAACTGCCGGTGGTCATCACCAAAACCATCGCCGCCACCGTGACCAAGGCGGTGGCCGCCTATGCCATCAACGAAGCCGCTAACCAGCAGAGCTGGGAAGCCGGACTGCTCGCCCAGGTTGCCACCGCCGGTTATCAGGCGGCGGTCAACATCGCCGATGAGCGCACCTGGACGACGCTACCCAAGGAAATTCAAGTGGCGCGCTTCCCGACCCCGGCGGATCACAAGCTGGTTTTGTCCGGCCCCGGTGGCAGCGCCAGAACTGAAGTCACGTTGAGCGATAGCACGGTCAATCTGGTTTATGTCAAGTCCATCAATGCCGCCACCCCGCTGCTGGTGACGCAGATGAAAATGAATGGTTCTCCGATTGTCACTTCGGCTCCGATCCATGTGCCCATACCCATGACGAACGTGGAATCCAATCCGCCGGCCCCGGCCATACCGGCGGCAGCGGACAATGGTGGCACCCCCGCCGTTCCCCCCGCCCCGGCCGTTCCAGCCCTGACGGCCACAAATCCCCCGGCAGCCACAGACATCGCCACCAACCATCAAGCTGAAGCCAACCCCGCACCGGATCCGACCTTGGCGCCCGCGACCCCGCCGGCAGTTGCGCCCGCCGCCGCCGCCGAAGCGCCGGTTCTGCCGGCGCCGGCAACCGCCATCAGCAATCCCGAAGTTGCCAGCCTTTGTGCAACCTTGAAGTCGGACAATCCGCGGTTGGTCATCAAAGCCCTGAAAGACCTTCGCCAGCTATACTGTCCGGAAGCCGTTCCCCAAGTTCTCCTCTGCTTGGATCACTACAATGTGAACGTCATTCGGGATGCCTGCCGGACGCTGGCGGTCATTGGCGACAAGAGCGTCATTCCTTCCCTCCAGCCGCTGCTCCTCCACCGTCGGGCGGATGTCCGCCGGGACGCCCAGATGGCCATCTATAAGTTGCAAGCCAAGTCCTGAATTGGTATTAGAAAAATATGAAAATTCAAAAACAATTGACTGTGGCGGCCTTCAGTTTCGCCGCCATCTTGGTTTTGGCCGGCTGCTCCACCGTTAACACCGTTGAAAATGCGGACAAGGCAGGCCAGCGCAATATGATCACCGACCAGCGCGTGATCACCGACATCGGTCTCAACCGTAAGGTTGCCGTCGTCGGCGTCAACACGGCCATGACCCCCGGCGGCTTGCTCAAGGTGCAGGTGGAACTCGAAAATCACACCCATTCGCTCCAGCGGTTCCTTTATCATTTCGAGTGGTTTGATGCGGACGGGATGCAGGTCAACAATATCCTTTCTGCCACCGTGCCGGAACAGATCGAAGGCCAGGAAAGCAAAATGATTTACAGCATCGCGCCCACGCCCGCTTGTCGTGATTTCCGGGTAAAATTCATCGAAGCTGATTGATTCCACCAACCAACCAAAACCAACATGAAAAATAAAATCCTCCTCCCCTTGCTCGCCGCCGCCGCCCCGGTGTTTTTCACCGGCTGCGCCACCGACGCGCATTATGTCCAGACCGGCGACAAGGAACAAATTGTTAGCCTCGGACAAATCAACATCCAGGACTACGCCAATGCCGCCAACGATGCCGTCAAGGATCTGCTCCAGTCCGGCGTGCTGGACAAGGTCGCCAATCCGCCGGCCTTGCTGGAACTCAGTCGCATCATCAACAACACCAGCCAGCAGGTGGACACGGATTTGCTGACCAAGAAAATCAGCATCGCCCTGCTGCAGAGCGGCAAGGCGCAGACCAAGACCGTGGACACCAAGGCCACCGGTTACCAGCAGGAAAACGAATTCATGAACGACCAGAAGACCACCCGGACGCCGGACTTTACGCTCTCTGGCAAAATTATTGAAACCGTTGACCGCGCCGGCGACACCCGCCGCACCACCTACAGCTTCCAGCTTTCGCTGAATGACACCAAGGCTGGCGTTCAGGTTTGGGAAGGCGAAAAAGAAATTGGCAAGCAGGGCACTCGCTCGTCCGTGGGCTTCTGATCCGGCTCCGGCTTTCATTCGGCGCGGCGGAATTTCATTCCGCCGCGCCTGACGTTTTTATTTGAGACAATGCCGAATTCGGGTAGAACGCCATCGTTCAACCGCCCAGATACGCGCTCTTCACCTGCGGATTTTGGCGCAACGCCGCCGACTCGCCTTGCAATGTGATTTTGCCGGTCTCCATAACGTAGCCGAAGCCGGCGACTTCCAGCGCGCGGTTGGCGTTCTGCTCCACCAGCAAAATCGTCAGGCCGCGCTCGCGGTTGATCTCCACGATCTTTTCGAAAATCGTCTTCACCAACCGCGGCGCTAGGCCGAGCGACGGCTCGTCCAGCATTAGAAATTTCGGCTGGCTCATCAGCGCGCGGCCAATCGCCAGCATCTGCTGCTCGCCGCCGCTCAAGGTGCCGGCAACTTGCTGTTCCCGCTCTTTGAGTCGCGGAAATGTGGCGAAGACAAATTCCAGTTCGCGCCGGACGATTTTTTTGTCGCGCACCAGATAAGCGCCCATCTGCAAATTTTCCAGCACGGTCAGATTTGCAAAAATCATCCGGCCTTCCGGCACGTGCGCCAAGCCGCGCTTCACGATTTCATGCGGCGGCCGGCCGGCGATACTTTTGCCGGCGTAAATAATTTCACCGGCCTTTGGTTTCAACAGGCCGGAAACCGTTTTTAGCGTTGTCGTCTTGCCCGCGCCATTGCTGCCAATGAGCGTGACAATGCCGCCTTCCGGCACGGCCAACGAAACGCTTTGTAGCGCGTTGATGGCACCGTAGCTGACGATCAAATTTTTAATTTCCAGCATGGTTTATTAGCCGCAATGACGCAAAGACGTGAAGCCGATCAATGCTCTCCGTCTTTTCCTTTGCGGCTTTGCGGATTGGTTGTTCATCTATTCCCCCAGATACGCGGCGATGACTTTCGGGTTTGCCCGCACTTCCGCCGGCGTGCCTTCGGCGATTTTGCTGCCGTAATCCAGCACGGCGATGCGTTCGCAGATGCCCATGACGACCTGCATGTCGTGCTCGACCAGCAATATGGAAATTTGAAACTTGTCCTTGATGAAACGGATGAGCCGCGCAAGTTCGACCTTCTCGGTGGGGTTCATGCCGGCGGCAGGTTCGTCGAGCAGCAGCAGTTTGGGTTTCGTCGCCAGCGCGCGGACGATTTCCAGCCGCCGCTGGTCGCCGTAGGGCAGGCTTTTTGCCGGCTCGTCCCGGAATTTTCCGAGCTGAAAAATCTCCAGCAGTTCCATCACCTGCCAGGCGACCTCGTTTTCGCCTTCGCGGAAGGCGCGGCCGCGCCAGAGCGCGTTGAGAATGCGTCGCGGACAATGCAGCTGCGCCGCCGCGCGCACGTTGTCGAACACTGTCAGCGAACCGAATAACCGGATGTTTTGGAACGTCCGCGCAATTCCCCGCCGCGCGAGTTGGTGCGCCTTGAGTTGGCTGATGGGTTGGCCGGCAAAGGCGATTTTTCCCGCCGTCGGCTGATAGACGCCGGTGATCAAATTAAAAACGGTTGTCTTGCCCGCGCCGTTCGGGCCGATCAGGCCGACGAGTTCGCCGTCGCCAATGTGCAAATCTAGTTCCGACACCGCCGTCAACCCGCCGAAGCGGATGGTCACTTGATCGAGTTGGAGCAAGGCGGACACGAATTAAAAATTAAAAATGCCAAATTAAAAAATCAGACTTCTCCACCACGTTTGGTTGAAATGATGATTGCACCGATCACGCGTTTGATTTCGTCGGCCTCTTGTATCAGCGGTTTCAGCACATCATCTGGAGCCACTTTGGCGGGGACAAGCAGCCGCAGGCCCAGGTGGATTTCGCGCGCCTCCTTCAAGGCGATACTCATCTTGCTGACGAAATCGGCCTTGCTCTGGGCTGCCTGTGCTTCCTCCACATTGGCTGGAACACTGGTTCCCGCGCGAAGAATCTGACTCATCAAAACCCGGCCGACTCCCGGTCGCTCGTCCAGCTTGACGCAAAGTTGAATGACCAACACGGCAAAGTCAAAAGTCCTTTCGACAATGTTCGGCGGCGGATTTTTCCCCAGACCGCCCGCCTTGGAATTGGCATTTTTCATTTTTAATTCCTTTGCCGGCGGAAGGCAAAGAGTCCCTGCGGTCTGACGATCATCAGCACAATGATGAGCAGCGCGTAGAGGATCATCCGGTATTCGGCGAAGCCGCGCAGGAATTCCGGCAGCAGCGTCAGCAGCACCGCCGCCACAATGACGCCCGCCGTGCGGCCCATGCCGCCTAGGATGACCATCATCACGATGTCTATGCTCTTGAGAAAATCAAAGCCGGTCGGCGAGAGAAACTGTTTGTGATGCGCGTACAGCCCGCCGGCGATCCCGGCAAAAAATGCGCCGAAAACAAAGGCGGTGACTTTGTAGCGGACGGGGTTGATGCCGACGGAGCTGGCGGCAATTTCGTCATCGTGGACGGCGATGAAACCGCGGCCGTAGGTCGAATTGACAATGGACGTGACGACGAAAACCGTGATGGCGGCGAACGCCCACGTCCAAAAAAAAGTCGTCTGGTGGGGAATGTCTTTCAACCCGCTGGCCGCGCCAACGGAATCCATATTTTGCAAAATTACGCGGATGATTTCGCCGAAGCCGAGCGTGACGATGGCGAGATAATCGCCGCGCAACCGCAGCGTCGGCACGCCGACGGCCAGCCCGGCTAGCGCCGCCAGCAGCCCGCCCGCCAGCAGCGCCGCGACAAACAGCGCCGGCATCAGCGCCGGTGAAACCAACCCGCCGCAAACGATGGAAATTTTCGCCGCCGTGTAGGCGCCGACCGCCATGAAGCCCGCGTGACCGAGCGAGAACTGCCCGGTGTGGCCGTTGATGAGATTCAAGCTGACGGCGAGAATGACGTTGATGCCGATGTCAATCGTCACGCCTAGATAGTAGCGGTTGAAGTGCGCGGAAAAGGCCGACACCACCGCCGCCACTAGGATGGCGGTGATCAAAAATCTTTTGGCGCCGGATTGCATTAAACGAAGAATGACACTGCCGCGCAAGTTTTGCAGCAAACGCCGGACGTGGCGAGCCGATTTCCAGGGGGTTAATTAAACGCCCAGCCTCCGCGGTCCAAAGCTTTCGTTCAAGCCGTCGCCAGATTGTCTTCCAGCACTTTTGAGTGCGCGGAATTTTCCGTGGCTTCGGTGGCCGGCGGCAAAGTCTCCGCCAGAACTTTGATCGGCTCGTAAAACGTGTTTCGCTGCACCGGCGTCAAACCGGTTTCGCGGATGGCTTTGATCATGTCCGCCTCGGTCTGCAATTGCGGCGAAGTCGCGCCGGCCATGTGGAAAATGTGTTCCTCGATGATCGTGCCGTGGAGGTCGTCCGCGCCATAGCTCAATGCCACCTGCGCCAGCTTCATGCCCAGCCCGACCCAATACGCGGTGAGATGCGGAAAATTGTCGAGGTAGATGCGGCTGACGGCAATCGTCCGCAGCGAATCAAAGCCGGTCGGCGGATGCGTCACGTGAATGTCGTTGTTTTCCGGCTGATACGCCAGCGGCACAAAGCCGGTAAAACCCTGCGTCTCCTCCTGCAATTCGCGCAGTTGCCGCAGGTGATCTACGCGGTCGGCCAGCGTTTCGACATGGCCGTAAAGCATGGTGCAGGTGCTGCGTCCGCCAAGCCGGTGCCATTGGCGGTGGACGTCGAGATATTCGGCGGCGGATTCCTTGCCCTTGGCGATCTGCGAGCGGACTTCCTTGCGAAATATTTCCGCGCCGCCGCCGGTGAGCGAATCGAGGCCGGCGGCCTTCAATTCCACCAGCGTCTGCTCGACGGACTTTTTGGCGAGCCACGCGAGATGCAAAATTTCAATCGCGGTGAAACATTTCAGTTGCAGTTTCGCGTCCAGCGATTTCAACGCTTTCAGCATGTCCGTGTAATGGCTGAACGGCAGCGACGGGTGCAGTCCGCCGACGATGTGCAGTTCCGTGATGCCGAGCTGCAACGCTTCGCGCGCCTTTTCGACGATCTGCGCGGTGGTCAGCTCGAAGCCATCGGCATCGCGCTTCTTGCGCGCGAACGAGCAGAACTGGCAAGACAAAATGCAGTAGTTCGAATAGTTGATGTAGCGGTTGACGATGAAGCTGGCGCGGTTGCCGACCTTGCGCTGCCGCACGAAATCGGCGATGGCCCCGACGGCGTTCAAATCTTTGGATTCAAACAACCGCAGCGCGTCGGCTTCGGAAATGCGTTCGCCGGCGACGACTTTGTCGTAAAGGTCCCGCAATTCACTGCGTTGAATGAAAAAATTCACGCCCAAAAAATAGCAGAAACGGAAGGCTTGGCAAATTCGGGTTTGGACCAAATGACCGACTCTGCAAGTAATTCTGGAAAATCGGTCGTGCGGTCGAAGGATTCAAACTTCTTTCACCGTTCCCCAATAAACATCCAGGCGGCGGTCCAGGTATAGCTTCACCGCCTTCACCAAAACGGCGGCTTCCAGCTGCTGGCCGCGCGCCACGAGGTCTTTCAGCGCCATGCCGGGGCGGATTTGAAAACTGCCTTGCGCGATGATCGGCCCTTCATCCAGCCGCATCGAAACGAAATGCGCGGTGACCCCGGCGATCTTCACGCCGCTTTCGTAAGCCTGTCGGTAAGCCTGCGGGCCGGGAAAACTCGGCAGCAGCGACGGATGAATGTTGATGATCTTATTCTTGTGCCGCCAGACGAAGTTCGGTGACAAAATTTTCATGAACCGCGCCAATACGATGAAGTCAATCTGCTGCTCCTCCAAAAGCTGCAGCGCCTGGTTCTCGGATTTCGCGCGGTCATGCCAGTCGAGGTGAATGAACGGTAGCCGGGATTTTTTGGCGCGCGGCGCAAAGTCGGCGTAGTTGCCGATGACCAGCGCGGGTTCGGCCTTGAACTGGGCCGCGAGCAGCGCGTCGAAGCAGTGTGTTTCCTTCGTGACCAAAATGGCGAAACGCTGGCGGCGGTTTGGCTCGGTGAAACGCACTGTGATCTCCATGCCTAGCTGGCCGGCGAGCGTGGCGAGTCCGGCGCGGAGGGTTTCGGCTTTCAGCGCCGCTTTTTTCCAGGAAGCCTGCAGCGTCATGCTGAACTGGCCGCGCGTGACCTGCTCCTCGAGCGCCTCGATGTTGGCGTGCTGCTCGAACAGGAAATTCGTGACGCGGGCGATGACGCCGGTCTTGTCCCGCCCGAGGACGGTGATGGTGGCGAACTGTTTCATTTGCTGACCCCGAATAAACACCAAACGGCGTGAATTCAAAAGGAATTTGCCGGGCCGGTTTCCCGCCCTGGCCGCCAATCCCAGTTTCTTGGCGGTTTGAATTGAAAATTTTTTGTTTTTCTGCAACTTTTGCCGGCTCGGTTTGTTCAAACTAGACCTAAATGGCTTTTAGCTCGGTAAAAAATCTCGTCGCGACGGTCGCCGACGCGTCTCCGGCGCAGTTCGACGACTGGCGCCGGACGTGGCGCGCCGCCGCGGACGCCGGTTCCACCGAACCGCTGCTGACGTTCATCGCGCGCGAACGCGGCGTGGGCGAAGATGCCTTCATTCAAAAACTCGCGGCCGCGCTCGGCTGGCCGTATCTCGACCTTGCCAAGCTCACCATCGAAGATGAGGTGCGCAGCAAGCTGACCACCAAGATCGCGTTTCAATTTTCCGTGATGCCCGCCGCCATCAACCACGGCGTCCTGCAGGTGGCCGCGAGCGATCCGTTTGACGCGGCGATGATGAGCGCCGTGCGCTTCGATGCCAAGATGCCGGTGGCGTTCGCGCTTTGCACGAAAACCGAAATCGAGAAGGCGCTGAAAAAATACTACGGCGTCGGCGCCGAAACGCTCGACGAAATGGGCGAGAGCGACGCCATGGATCTTGACGTCACGATTGACAAGGAAATCACCGAGGGCGACCAGGAAGCCAGCGTCATCAAATTCGTCAACCAGATCATCTGGGAAGCCTTCAAGAACCGCGCGACGGACATTCACTTTGAGCCGCAGGAAGATGAGCTGCGCATCCGCAACCGTATTGACGGCATCCTGCATTTGATTCCGCTGCCGCCGACGCTGAAGCGTTTTCAGTCGGCCATCATTTCGCGCATCAAGGTGATGAGCGGCATGAATATTTCCGAAAAGCGCCTGCCGCAGGACGGGCGCATCAACGTCCGCATCAAAGGTGAGGAAATTGACATCCGCGTTTCCACCGTGCCGACGGTTTATGGCGAAAGTGTTTCGCTCCGTTTGCTGACGCGCGGAAAAATCTTTTTGAGTTTGGACAAGCTCGGCTTTTCCAAAATGGAAGAAGACGCCATTCGCGACATCATCATCAAGCCGCACGGCATTTTTCTCGTGACCGGCCCGACTGGTTCGGGGAAATCCACTTCGCTCTACGCCTTTCTTTCGGCCATTAACTCGGTTCACAAACGCATCATCACGATTGAGGAACCCGTCGAATACGAACTCAAAGGCATCAATCAAATCGCCGTGCGTTCGGACATCGGGCTGACGTTTGCGATGGGCTTGCGCCACATTTTGCGCCAGGACCCGAATGTCGTGATGGTCGGCGAAATCCGCGACAGCGAGACGGCGGACATCGCCATCCGCGCGTCGCTGACCGGTCACTTGGTTTTTTCCACGCTCCACACCAACGACGCGCCGAGCGCCTTCACGCGGTTGACGGACATGGGCATTGAGCCGTTTTTGATCGCGTCTTCCGTCGAAGCCGTGCAGGCGCAACGTCTCGTCCGCACCATTTGCCCGCACTGCAAGACCGAGCAAAAAGTGGATCGCGATTATTTGCGGCGGATTGGTTTTCCTGAAGCCGACATCGAAACGGCGAAAATCTGGCACGGCCTGGGTTGCGAAGAATGCCGCGGCCAGGGCTACCAGGGCCGTAAAGGCATTTACGAGCTGCTTATTGTCACCGAGGCGCTGCGGCCGCTGATTATGAACCGCGCCCCGGCCACGACCATTGCGCAGCGCGCCATCGATGCCGGGATGCGGACGCTGCGCGTGGACGGTTGGAACAAAGTCAAGGAAGGCACCACCACCATTGAGGAAGTGCTGCGCGTGACGCAGATGGAAGAGCTCCGCGAAACCCTCGCCGCCAGCGACGATAAAACCCAGTTCATCACCCGCTCATGAAATTTCAAATTTCAAATCTGAATCATGGCCCGCTGGAACTCCTGTAACATTCTGTCCGTCGCGCCCGATGCCAAACGCCTTTGGCAGTTCGACGCGAAGGGTGGCGGCTTTGTGCTCAGCCGCGAGCAGCGCGTTCCGCACGCCGAGCCGTTGCCGCCGAAATTTGTCGCGAAAAACTGGGCGGCCTTGTGGCAGCCGAAGCTGAACGTCGCCTGGCTGCCGGCGGAAAGCGTGTTTCTCCGCGTCGTGGAATTGCCCGCCGCCAACGCGGACGAAACCTTTTCGATGGTCGAGTTTCAGCTCGAAAAACTTTCGCCGATTCCGGTCACGCAAATCGTCTGGACGATGCATGTTTTCGGCACGCACCAAAGCCCGCCCAAGGCGGATGGCACGGTGGAAAGTTTGCAGACCATCATCGTGGTCATCGTTTCGCGCGCGGTGGTGGAGGAATTTCTTGGCCGGCTGGAGCGCGACGGTTTTCTCGCCGACCGGCTGGAAGTGCCGATGCTGGACCAGCTCGAAGCGGTGGCGCCGACGGCCGACGGGACGTGGCTGTTTCCGAGGACGATCAGCGGGCAAAACGCCGCGCTGGTGGCCTGGTGGTTCGGCGGCGCGCTGCGCAATTTAAGTTTCGTCACCCTGCCGCCCGCCGGCGACCGGGCGACGGAATTAAAAAACCAGCTCGGCCTGCTGGTGATGGCCGGCGAAGTCGAAGGCTGGTTGACCGCGCAGCCTAAGTGGCATCTCGTCGCTGATCCGGTGAACGCCACGGAGTGGGAAAATCTTTTGCGCGCGGGTTTGAACGAGCCGGTGCAGATCGTCGCGCCGCCGGCCCCGGCGGAGCTGGCCGGCCGTTCCGCGAAACGCGCGGCGGCGGCGGAAGCCAGGGTGAATTTGCTGCCGCTGGAGTTTTCCACGCGCTACCGCGAACAGTTCACCGACCGGCTGTGGCTGCACGGCCTCGGTTATGCCGGCGTGATCTATGCGCTTGGGCTGGTGATGTATTTTTGCGCGGTCGGCTGGCTCGGCTACCGCACGCACAACGTCGAGTCGCAGGTGGCGGCGATCAGCAATGACTACACCAACGCGATGCAGCTCAAGGTGCGCTATGGCATTTTGCAGGAGCGGTCGCAGTTGAAATACGCGGCGCTGGACTGCTGGCAGGTGGTGGCCCAGGAGTTGCCGGTGGGCATCACGCTGCAGCGATCCAGTTTCGCCGACGGCCGCGAGCTGGCGCTCAACGGCTCGGTGGACGCGGCGGACACGCAGAAGCTGATTGATTTTTATGACGCGTTGCGGAAGGCGAAGTTGAACGGCCAGCCGATGTTTGACGCCACCCCGGGCAGCGGCGAGCAGCTCACCTACCGGCAGCAGGGCCCCACCGTCGCCTGGAATTTCGCCCTGGACCTGCTGCACTCGGAGGCGGAGGCAAAGTGAAAAAGTATTTTTCCCAACTGCGCCCGCTGGAACGCCGCCTCGTCGTGGGCGTGGCGGTGGTGCTGCTGATCGTGTTGAACTGGGCGTTCGTCTGGCCGCACTTTTCCGACTGGACCACCTACCGGGGCCGGCTCGAGGACGCGCAACACAAGTTGACAGTTTATCGGGCGGCGCTGGCGCAAAAACCGGGGTTGGAACAGCAGGTCAAGGCCTTTGAAAGCGAAGGCGAGTTTGTCGCGCTGGAAGATCAAGGTGTCAATTTCCTGCGCACCATCCAGACCCAGTCCGCGCAGAGCGGCGTGTCCCTGCAAAACACCTCGCCCACGATCACCCGCACGAACAACGCCTTTTTTGTCGAGCAGATCCAGAATATCAACGTCCTCGCCACCGAGGAGCAGTTGGTGGATTTCCTATACAAGCTCGGCTCCGGCTCCTCAATGATCCGGGTGCGGGATTTGGAATTGCAGCCCGACCCGCCGCACCAGCGGCTGTCCGCGCGCATCCGGCTCGCGGCGAGCTACCAGAATAATCCGCATCCGGCGACCGCCGCGAAAACCGCAACCGCAAAGGCACCATGAAAACAACTCTTCTCGCATTGATTTTGGCCCTGACCGGCCTGGAACTGTGGGCGCAAACGCCGCCCATGGGTATGCCCACGCTGCCGCCGGGCCGCTTTCCGCGCTATGGCACCAACGGCCTGAACGGCACGCTGCCGCGCTATCAGCGCCCCGCGCCCGGCGCGCCCGGCGCAATGAGCCAGCCCGGCGGCGGATTTCCGGGTGCCAACGGATTTCCCGGCGGGGCCGCCGCTGCGCCGCCAACCGCGCCGGCCGACGCCTCCGCCGCCGCGGCCGCATCGTCGGAAGAAATGATTGCGCCGGGTCTGATTGATTTTGAAGGCGTGGATGTCAATCAAGTGCTGGACATTTATGCCAAGCTGGTGAACCGGACGCTGATTCGCGGCGGGCTGCCGCAGGCGCAGATTATTTTGCACACGCAGACGCCGTTGACCAAGACCGAGGTGATCGAGGCCTTGCAGGCGGTGCTGGCGCTCAACGGCATTTCGCTCGTCAACATCGGCGATAAATTTGTTAAAGTGCTTCCCTCCGCCGATGCGGGCGCTTCTGGCGGCGAACTGGACCGCAGCGGCTCGACCAATATTCCGACCATGGGCACCTATGTCACGCACATCGTGCAGTTGAAATACGTCAAGCCCACGGAAATGGTGCCGGTCATCACGCCGTTCGCCAAGTTGAAGGACATCATTCCGCTGGATAGCAACGGCATTCTCGTCCTGCGCGACTATGCGGAAAACGTCAAGCGCATGTTGGAAATGATCGAGCAGGTGGATGTGAGTGTGCCGGCGGAATACATCTCCGACGTCATTCCCATCCGCTATGCGAAGGTGGATGACATCGCCAGCGCGCTGAACGCGCTGGGCGGCGGCGGCGGTGGTGCCACCGTCAGCATCGGCACCAGCCCCGGCAGCGGCCAGATCAGCGGGCTCGCTGGCAATCGCAGCAGCGGTTTGAGCAGCATGGGCGGCATTGGCGGCAACAGTGGCGGCATCGGTGGTATGGGCGGCAACAGTGGCGGCAACCAGTCCGGTGGTATGGGCGGCATCGGTGGTTTTGGCGGTCAGAACCGGACGTTTGGCGGCGCGACCACGCCCAATGGCACGCCCAACACCGGCACTACTTTCCAGCAGCGGCTCAACAACATCATCAATTCGACGGGCGGCGGCGGTGGCGCGGGCGGCAAGCAGGATCAAATCCAGTTGTTCGGCCAGACCAAGATCATTCCCAACGAGAGCAGCAGTTCGCTGCTCGTTTACGCCACGCGGCAGGACATGGAAGTTATCAAGGGCATCATCGCCAAGCTGGACGTGCCGCTGGCGCAGGTGCTGGTGGAGGCCGTCATCATTGACTATTCGCTCGGGCCAAACACATTCAATTTCGGCCTTTCGGCGGCGCAGAACCCGGCCGCCTTGAGTCCGGGAGGCAGCGTCCTCGGCGGCGGCGGCGTGAACAACGGCAACACCTTCGCCAGCTTTGTCAATTCCGTTACCAGCGGTTCCACCTCAAACGGTTTTTCCACCAGTCCGATTTCCACGATCACCTCGTCGCTGGGAACTAATGGCAGTTCGTTTGCCAATGCGCTGCCCGGCGGCTTGAGTTATTTTGGCAACATCGGTCCAACTTGGGACGTGGCGATGAATGCGGCGGCGTCCGACAGCCACGCCAGCGTCATCCAGCGCCCGCGCATCCAGACCTCGCAGGCCAAACCCGCGCAGTTTTTTGTCGGCGACACCGTGCCCTACGTCACCGGCAATTCCTACGGCAGCGCCTACGGTAATGGCGTGTCTTATTCGCAGTTGTCCGTCGGTGTGGAACTGGACGTCACGCCATTCATCAATCCCGACGGTCTGGTCGTCATGGACATCCAGCAGGAAATTGACGATCTCAACGGCTACACCGCCATCGCCAACGTCGGTAACGTGCCCAACACTATCAAGCGCACGCTCAACGCCGAGATCGCGGTCAAAGACCGGGACACCGTTATGCTCGGTGGCTTCATCAAGTCCAACAAATCCACCAGCCGGTCGGGAGTGCCTTTTTTAATGGACATTCCCATCCTCGGCAACCTGTTTACCCAGCGCGCCGACAGCAAGGGGCGCGAAGAACTGATCGTGCTGATGCGGCCCACCGTTTTGAAGACGCCGGAACTGGCCGCGAAAAACACCATTGCCGAAGAACAGCGGTTGCCCGGGGTTTCTGCGACCGTTGGGGATAACGCCGCCGAGGAACGCAAACTGATTGATGCGCAGCGCAAGCGCGAGCTGCAGAAATTACATAACACTAAACAATACGACGGTTTCTTTGTGCCGCCGCCGGACGACGAAGCCACCAACGCCGCGCCATCTCCGGAAAATTACCCTCCGCCGCAGACCAGCAACCCGCTGCAGACCCCTCCGCCGGTGGACGCCGTGGCGAATCCGGCCCCGCCGGTTGAGCCGATCCCGGCCGCCCCAACCACCAGCCAGATGACACCGCTTGACAACTCCGCTGCGCCGCTGGATGCCGCTGAAATACAGCAACGGGCCGCCGCCGCGCTGGCGCAGAAAATGATGGAGCTGAATTCAACCAATGCTGCGCATTGAGGTGTTTGACTAGTGACTTAACCGGTGCCGGGTTCCGCCAAGTTAAATGAACCGTTTGGAAAACATATTCGCGCTGTTGGTCACGTTGCTGCTGCTGGCGACCGTCCGGGGACACGCCGAAACGGATCTCTGGTCAGACAATTTTGCGGGCAATGCCGGGAGCCGCTGGACCACCAACAGCGTCTGGCAAATTGGGGTGCCAACCTACGGTCCCGCCGGCACTCATACCGGTTCCAGTTGCGCCACCACCGGCCTGAAAGCCAGTGCGCCGGTTTACGTTGATGCCCGACTGATTTGCACCAATTACAACGGCACCAACTGGATGTTGGTTCCCGCGGTTAGCCAGTTCCCAAGATTGCGCTTCTGGCAATGGTATAATTTTGTCAATTCCGGCGGATATGTTGAGATTCGGGAGCAGACGGGCAGTACCAACTGGCAGACCATCTCCGGCACCAACGAAAGCATTGGCGGCAACCCGGCCAGTTACAGCAGCGGCGTCTGGTCGCGGCCAGCCATTGATTTGAGCGCCTTTGCCGGACAGTATGTGCAAATTGCTTTTCATTTCACTGACGGTGGCGGCGGTTGGGGCAGTGATCCCGGCTGGTATATTGATGACGTGGCGGTGGTAACCAACCTGCCGGTGTTCCACAATCCGGATGGCTTTGAGGCCGGCCTCGGCGATTGGTCGGTGAATGCGGGAACCTGGGAGGTGGGCCAGCCGACCAGCGGTCCGGCCACCAATGCCGCCGGTTGGCGCGCCCATTCAGGCACCAATTGTGCGGCGACGGTTTTGGCCGGCAATTACGGATGGAACATGGATACGCGGTTGGCCAGCCCGCCTTTTGTGGTGCCCGCGGCCAGCAGTCCTACGTTTCGCTTCTGGCAATGGTATAGTTTTGTGAACGCCGGCGGTTTTGTGGAAATCAACAACGGCATCGTCGCCAGCACGGCCATCACCAATAGCACCATCACCACCAATGCGGTATTCTCCAGCTTTAACACCAATATCTACCAATTGTCCGGAGCGGCGGTTCCCGGCTATGCCATGCCGTTCTATTGGAATTCAACGATTGGCGGCTGGACCAATGCGACCAAGGCTTTGGGTAATGTGCTGGATGCAACTTTTGGTAGCTATCTTTTTGAGGCGGGAAACGAACCGTTCGCTTCCATTGGCGGAGTGAATGTGGATTATCGCACAAAATCCATCACCCCTATTCCGCCAACCGCCGCACCGACCAATTTCCCCGCCTGGCAAGGGATGACCTGGATCTCGGTGAAGGGCGTGGCCGATAGTCCGATTGGATATTTTGGGACTAATTACAGCTATACTTTTACCACCAACACCACTGTGACCATGACCGTGAACAACTGGCAATCCGTTCCCAAGACGAGCATCAAGGGCGTGGGCGGCGTGTCGGTTAGCAGCGGTGGCTGGACTAATTCTGCAATTGATTTGAGCGCCTATGCCGGCCAGACCGTGCAGGTGGGTTTCCACTTTCAATCCGGTCCCAGCGGCTGGGGCAACGCACCTGGCTGGTATGTGGATGATGTCAGCTTGGCGGCGGCGCCGGTGATCAATGGGCCGACCAACCTAGTGGTTTTATATGGGCAAAAGCTGACCAACACCATTTCGGCCACCAACATCTACTCGCCCAGTTCCACGTTTAATTTCGGCTTGGTGCCTCCTTCCACTAATGGCGTGATCAAATCAAATAGCGTGCTGATCTGGACCAACACCGCCGCCCCGCCCGGCACCTATGCCATTGTTGTGGCGGTTACCGACAATAGCCTACTGCTGTCCGCCACCAATAATTTTACCGTGACCGTGTTGCCGCTGCCTTCGCAACTCATCCTCACCAACGCGCTCAGCGGCGGTCGCGGCTTCAGGCTTGGCGTTAAAACCCCGTGGACAAATAATACGTGGCGGATTGAAGCTGCCACCAACCTGAATACCTCCGCCACCAACTGGCTGCCCGTGTTCACCAACATGCCCGGCTCCGGTGGCACCTTGCAGTTCACCGACCGGCTGGCCACCAACTATCTCCAGCGCTTTTACCGGGCGGTTTATCCGTAGCTGTTTTTATTTCCTCAAGGTTTCGCCGCCGGATTGTTGGTCGTGGATGAATTGAACATTTGCTCGACGCTGCGGATGGGATGCAGTGGCGCCAGCAGGATTCCCGGCACGTAGGCCGGCGTGATTCGCGGCTGCGCCAGCGTGCCGGTGACATCGCATTCAAACACCTTGCTCACCGGCGACAGCAGCAGGCTCACCACCGAGCCGATCACCGGCGTGTTGCGGAGCAGTTGCGCCCGGGCGCGCGCCGAAACGTTCTGCTGCAAATCCACCGTCCCGACATACTGCACTCGCATCGTCAGCGAGCGGATGTCCAGCGAGTCGGTGAAAACCACGCCGTTGGTCATCGTGAAACGTCCCGAACCGTCGGTCGCCCGGCTGTTGCCCACGTCCAGCCCGGGCGTGATCGTGTTCAGCACCGGCGATACGTAACCGAAAATCGGGAAATTCCACAACAGTCCGTTCCGCAACTGGGCCGTGCCATAGCCGTTCCACGTATTCCAGTCCAATGATTTGCCGGAGGTCACCACCGCCTGCCCGGTCAAGATCCCGGCGAGCTGGTTGGTCTTGAGCGCCGGAAAATCCTCGGCGAACTGCCGCACATCCACGTTGGTCAGCGCGACGTTGAAATTAAAATCGCAACCATAGCCCTCCGGATGAAAATCAAAATACGCCCCGCCGCTGGCCGCGCCGCCGTAAAAAGTCGCCACGAGATTTGACAGCACTAGCTCCTGACCGAGCCAGTGGATGGTGCCGGTGACGTTCGTGGTCTGCACTTTGGTCCAGCGGAACGGCGCGCCCTGAATGATGTCAAACCGCAGATCCGTGCCGGCCAGGTCATGACCGCCGTTGATGTCCCGCAGCGGCAGCCGGCCGGCCGCGCGCACGGTCGGCGGGGCCAGAAATTCATACGGCTCGACGGTCCTGGCGGTTTTCGGCCCGATGGCGCGGCACACCGCCATCGGTTCGGTGGTGCTGAAACCGTTCGTGAAAAAAATCATCCGGGCATTGAAATCCAGCGCCACCGCGTCCGCCGTCATCGTCTGCGTCCCGCCCGCGCGGAACATTTGCGGGCGCAGAAAATCCACCACCAAGTTTGAATACGACAAATCCGCCGCCACGCTTTCAAAGGTTTCACCGCGCACCGCAAAATTCGTCGCCGCCACGCGGCCGGTGGCCGCCAGCCTGGCAAAATCGCGCAGATTGCCGCTCACGTTCAGATTCAGCGCCAGCGGTTCGTGAAACGTCAGCAGGCCGAACCCGCGCTGCGCATTGGTCGTCGTCAAAAACGGCTGGGCGCTGGCCGCATCCAGCCGGCCGCTCACGGCGCAGACAAAATTTTTCGTGGCCTCGCTCTCCTCGCCGTTCAACGCCAGCCGCGTCTGGCCCTGCGCCAGTTCCAAGTCCGGCAGGCTCCAGATCAAATTGCCATAGCGGAAATGCGTCCGCCCGGAATCCACCGGCGCGACGCCGTCCACCAGCGCGTTGGTGAACGCCAGTTCGCCGCGCAGCCGTACGCTCGGCTCGATGTTGTCGCGCCAGTCGTCCGCGCCGCCCGTCCACGCGGGCAGAGTCAGCGCGCCGGTGGCGTGCAGTTGTGGCGGCTGCGTCCAGGAAATTTCCGCCAGCCGCGCCCGGGTTTTTTCCGTCAGCAGGGCGCCGACCGCATGCAGGTCAAAACTGGAATCGTTGGTAAAGTTCACTTCGCGCGTGCCCACGTCCAGGCTCGCCGCCGCCGCCAGCCGGCCGCCGCCGAGCCGGGCGGACAGCTTGGTGACCGCCAGTTCCGGCGCGCGCCAGACGCCGTCACATTCCACCGCGCCGGTGGTCAGCTTGTCCGACCGCAAGTCTGCGGCGCGCACCGTCCAGACGGCCCGGAACGGCTGCAAGTTCGTCCAGAAACCCCAGGCCGGATCGCAATTCGTTGGCGCATCGGCGGGCGCGGCCAGCCGGGCGGCGAACTGCAGTTCGCGCGCGGCGAACCATGGCGTCCGCACGCCGGGCACGCGGGCGTTTAAATCCAGCCGGAACGAGTGGACGTCGCGCGCGTCGCCGCTTAACTGCACGTTCAACTGCGGCTGGCCGCGAAAATGAATTTGCGCCAGCGTCTGGTAAAACCGGTCCAGCGCCGCTTGCACGCTGCCGTGGTCGGCGCTCTGGGGGCCGGCGAATAGTTTCCAGTCCCGGATTTCCGGCGCGTGGGCGATTTCCCCGCCCAGCGACAGGCTGGCTCCGGCGAAGTCGGCGCGGAACTGGTCAAGCGCCCAGGTGTCGTCCACCGCAAAACGGAGTTCGCTCTGGAGATTGGTGAGCGTGAGAAAATTGGTCGGCGAAAGCGGCACCGTGATGTTCCCGTTGCGCAGCACCAGGCCGTCCACCTGCCAATGCAATCGCAGCAGCGCCGGGAAATTCACGCGCAACTGTACTTCGCGCGCCGTCAGCACCGGCCCGTCAGCCTGGTTCGCCGCCCCGACGCGCACCTGGTCGCAGATCAGGCCGTGGACGATCCGCCAGCGCATCCGCTTGAATTCCAGCTCTACGCCGCGGTCGTGCAGCGCGCTGACGAGTGGGGTTTTCAGGAAACCGGGGAGACCGATGACGTTCAGCCATCCGAACGCGGTCAGCGCCACCAGCACGGCGGCCCACAACGCATAGCGGAGCCAGCGGAAGGCAGTCCGAAACTTGCGCCAGAAGCCGGCCATATCACGGGGCCTCCGGCGGGATGGTCAGGTAGCTGGCGACGAGCGGATAGATCACCGGCGGAAACACAAACGCCCAGCGTTCGCCGTCGAGCGTCACGGCGGCCAGCGCGGTCTGCGCCACGCGGGCGTTGATCTGCGCGCCGAAATCCAAGGCGTATTTTTCGCCGGTTTTGAGTTCGATGGCGAGGGCCAGGTTGTTGGTGTTCAGCCCGATTTTTGCCAGCGTGGCGTCACCGCGACCCAGCCAGCCAGCGGCGGTGAGTTCGCCGAGCCGGTGGACGGTTTCCTCGACGGCAGGCGGATTGATCAAGCCGGAGCCGGCGGCGACCGTCCACTGGTTGGTGCCGGTGCGGACGAGCTGCATTGTTTTTCCATTTTGCCGCACCGTGACCGCGGCGACATTCGTCTCGGAAAAATGCCAGACATGCCGGTCGCGAAACTCCTCACCGCCCAGCGGCAGGCGGTTGAAATCGGCCAGCGCCAGCGCATAGACAAAGCCCTCGTCGCCGCGCTTCACATATACCTGGTTCGTGGTGGTCGCGCCGAACAGCAGTTGGGCGATATTGCTGTTCGTGTCGCCGGCGACGGCACGCAAGGTGATCTGCCGGGCTCCGTTGGTGAGGCCGAAGCTTTGCAGGCCCGGCCCGGTCACGACGTCCTGCACAAAATCCGCGACGCGGAAGCCGGCCAGCAGTTGGATGAACGCGTGAACATTGTCGGTGTCCACGGGAAATTTCTCGCCCGCCACCGTCCAGACGTTCGAGCCAAGCTGTTGCAAGGTGAAATTATTTTCCGGGTTTTCCCCGCGCACCTCGATTTCCGCGACCGGCGCGGTCAGCTCCACCAGTTGCGGGTCGCGGAAATCATTCACCGACCCGCGCCACGGCGCGAGCGGTTCCCGGGCGGTGGTCACAATGGTGTTCCAGCCCTCGCGCTGGGCGAAAATCTGGCCCGGGTTGCCGGCAACGTCTTTCCCGGCGTGTAGCGCGGTCAGGAAATTGGTGCCTTGGCCCAGCCAGATATCCAGGCTGGCCGGCTCCAGGCCAAAGGTCGTCAGGTCGGACTTCAGATCGTCGCTGATAAACTGGGCCACCTGGGCGGTGCGCAATTGCTGCAAGGCGGTGACGATGCGCAGGCTGTCGGCGCGGGTTTGCAGCGGGCGCGTCATGTGCCAGAGTCGGTTCGTGGCGTTGCGCCGTAGCTCAATGGTTGCGCCGTTGGTGATGACGATCCAATCCACCGTGCCGGCGGCATCCACGAGCGTCGTGTCGCGCCAGCCGGCGGCATCATGCGGCAGGAATTGCAGCCAGCCGGCGTCCGTCACCAGCGCGCCGGTGGTCCCGACCACGCGGACATAGACGCCGTCGCCGGGCGCGGTCTTGTTGCCGACGCGCAGATGCCAGCTTTGGTCGCCGGCGGTGACATCCAGCGTGAACTGCGGATTTTCAAAGCCAAACTCGGCGTCCGCATTGTTGTGTCCGCTCATTTCGGCGGCGGTGAGCGACATTACCGGCGTGAGTTTTTCAAGCGCGCCGAGCAGGCTGTCAATCGCGGTGGCCTGCGCCGGATAGGCAAACGGCTTTTCCAGCTGCCACGCCTGGTTGGTGCGGCTTACGCTGATTTCCCGTGCCCCGGCGGGAATGATCTGAATGCGGGTGACTTGATCGGCGCGCAGCCCGGTGAACAAAACATTGGCCGCCGGCGGGGCGGGTGAAAAATGTTTTTCCAAAAACCAGATGGCCGCCGCGAGTGAAGCGGCGAGCACTAACCAAAGGACGGTGGTGTTGGATTTCATTTTCGACGCACGAGCCATACCAGCCAGCCAAGAAATAAAACGCCGCCGGGCAGCGCGCCGAGCAGCAGCCAGCGGAGCTGCAGTCGTTGGTGCCGGGTGATCTGCAGCCGGAAATCTTTGACCGGCCGCGGCCCGATGCCGTCCAGCAACTGTGGCCGGTCACACAGCCAGTTCACGGCCGCGGTGAGAAAATCCCGGTTGCCGCCGGAATCAATGTAGTAGTTGCCCAGAAACACCGAGTCGCCGACGACGATAATTCGGGTGTCTCCGCGCGGATTGGTGGTGCCGGCGACTGGCTTCTGTTCGACGGCGCACGCCAGTGGATAATTGTGCGGTGGCTCGGCGCGGTTGCCCAGCAGCGTGCCGCCCGCGCTGGTGGCTAAGAGTTCGTCCACCTCCGGCGCATTGGCCGGCAGGTTCGCGCGGTTCATTTTTAGGATCGGGCGCGGCAGATACAGTTGCATTTGCTCCGCTAGGGAATTCACCACCGGATGCTTCCCAAACTGATCCACCACAATGTCGCGGGTGGAGATGGTATGGTCGGCATCTTGTGCGATGTCATCGAGGACATTGATGCCCCACGCCTGCAAAATCGTTTCCAGTCCGGTCGGCCGCGCCTGCGTGGCGTAGTTGAACAAAATCAGCAGCCGCCCGCCCTCGCGCAAATACTGGTCGATCTGCTGCCGTTCCGGTTCGCTCAAGGCATGGTCGGGCGCGGCAATGATGAGCAGATTGCAATCCATCGGCACCCCGGCGTTGCCCACCCAGTTCAGGTTGGTGACGCTGATATAATTTTGCTGCAGCACGGCCGCAAATTTCTGATAGCCGATGTTGCCGGAATCCGTCAGCGACGGCTCGCCGTGGCCCTGCAAAAAATAGGCCCTGAGCGGCTGGGGATTGGCCAGCCCCAGCAGCATCGCGGTGAACGCCAGCTCGCCGTTGAAGGCGACCGGCCGGCGCTCAAATTCCAGCTCCTTCTGCGTCGGGTCTTTCGCCGCCACCTGCACGGTTTTGTATTGCGTGAGCGCGGCTCCGGGAAAAACTTTCACCCGCCCGCCGCAGTCGAAGATGACCAGATCCTTGTCCGACTGGGCGCTGAAAAATTGTTTATATTGTTCCTTCACCTGTTCCGCCGCGCCGGCGTCGCGGACATAATCCACCGTGCGCACGGAAATGTTTTTGTTCGCCGCCTGATATTCTTCCAGCAGCGCCACGATGGTCGGGTAAAAATCCGCCTTGCGGTCGTAGTAAAGCGTCACGTCCACGCGGTTGGTCAGCGAATGCAGCACTGTAAGCGTGCGCGACGACAGTTTCACGTCGGTCTGCGAACTCAAATAAAACCGGTAAAAAAGCTTCGCCCCCAGAAAATTCGCCATCACCACCACCGCCAGCACCAGCGCCGTGCGCAGCCCCACGTCCAAGCCGATCTGCCAGCGGCTGGCGCGCGAGAAGCTGGGTTTGGATTTGGCTTCGGCGCTCATGTTATTTCCAGCGGCGGCTTTCCACCACGCGTAGGGTCAGGAACAAAAAAAGGAACGTCGCGCTCACGTAAAAAATCACCGCGCGCGTGTCCACCGCGCCGCGCGCCAGGTCGTTCATCTGGTCGAACAGGTTGAGGCACGACCAAAGCTGCGACTGCCATTGCTCGGAAACGGGATTGTTTTTCGCCCACCACGCCAGCGCGAACTGGCTGACGCCGAACGCGAGCGCAATCATCGCCGCCACCATTTGGCTGCGCGTCAGCGACGATGCCAGGCAGCCGAAGGATAGAAAAAACCCGCCGGCCATGAAAATGCCCAGGTACATGCCGCCGATGGTGCCGTAGTCCAGCGCGTTGGCCTGGTTGGTGAAGCGGCCGACGATCAGCAGGCAGACCAGCAGCGGCAGCCACATCACCGCATAAAACAAAAACGCCGCCGTGAACTTTGCCGCCACCACCTGCAAATCGCCGACCTGCGTGGTCATCAGCGTTTCAAACGTGCCGCTGGCCTTTTCCAGCGCAAACAGGCGCATCGTGATCACCGGCGCCGTCAGCAGCACGATCATCCAGAAATAAAACGAGCCGAAAAACATCTGCGTCACCGGCATCGGCCAGGCATCGCCGCCCAGCGCGTCAATCAATTGCACAAAGCTTTCCCCGGTCAAAAACGTGATGGCCGCGATGATGACATAGCCCGTCAGCGAAAAGAAAAACGACGATAACTCGCGCCGCAGGAGGACCCAGAAAATTCTCATTCCGCTTCCTCCGCTTTGGGTTTGGTCACCTGCACGTAAATATCCTCCAGCGAATGCCGGCTGCGCGTCAGTTCGCGGAGCGTCCAGCCGTTCTTCTGTGCCAGCGCAAACACCACCGGCCGCAAATCGCAGCCGGCGCGCGGCGTCATGGCGCAGCGGAAAAATTCCCCGTCCATCGCCGAAATGTCAAAGTGCTCCACCTCTGGCAAATTGTCCCACGCCGCGCGCAACGTTTCCGCCGGCGCGGCAATTTCCGCAATGACCTGGCTGCCGCCCGCCATGCGCTGCTGCAAATTTTCCGGCGTGTCCGACGCCAGCACGCGGCCGTCAAACATGATCAGCACGCGCCCGCACATCATTTCCACTTCCGGCAGAATGTGCGTCGATATCAAAACCGTGTGCTTGCCGGCCAGGCTTTTGATCAAGGCGCGCACGGACCGGATTTGATGCGGATCCAGCCCGATCGTCGGCTCGTCCAAAATGATCAGCTCCGGCTCGTGTACGAGCGCGTCCGCGAGGCCGACGCGCTGTTTGTAGCCTTTGGAAAGCTGGCCGATGACGCGGCGGCCCACGTCGGTCAAGCCGCACTGCGCCATCACCGTCGTCACCCGCTCGCGCGATTTTTTCCAGCCCAGCCCTTTCAGCCGCGCGCGGAATTTTAAATATTCGCGGACGCGCATTTCCGGATAGAGCGGATTGTTTTCCGGCATGTAGCCGATGCGGCGACGTACCTCGTCCGAATCGTGAAACACGTCGAAGCCCGCCACGCGCACCGTGCCGCTGGTCGCGGGCATGAAGCCGGAAAGCACGCGCATGGTCGTGCTTTTGCCCGCGCCGTTCGGGCCGAGCAGGCCCACGATTTCGCCGCGCGCGACCGTGAACGAAATGTCGTCCACCGCTGTGCGTCCCGCGTAGCGCTTCGTCAAATTGGAAACTTGAATCATCAGCTTCGCCAACCGTAAAAAATCTTTGCCAGCATAGCCGGAAAATGGCCGCCGCGGCGAACAAAAACTTCGGATCTTCCGGCATTAAACAGGCAGAAAACCGATTGGTTGCGTTCAAAATTAATTCTTCCTCATCCTGGTGCTCATCGTCATCCTCAAATTCAAATCCGCGCGGATGCGGATGCGCCCGCTGATGAATCTGAATTTGTCCGCTTGACTTTACGCCCTAATCGCGCAAAAAACTTCGGTGTGAACTTCCGCGCGGAAAACTTTTACGCCGTCTGGCGCGAGCGTTGCCGCGCGGTCAATGGCTTTCATGACGGCGGCTCCGCGCCGCCGGAAAAGCTGCTGCAAATCATCTGGCAGCACCAGCGCCTTCGGCGCGGCGAATTGCAGACTGCCGACGGCAAAAGCCTGCGCGTGCTGCATCCCGGTTTCATCAGCGCCGAGGGCGGCCCGGATTTTCGCGGCGCGGTTTTGCAATTCGGCGATGAAAAGCCGGTGGCCGGCGACGTGGAAATTGATTTGCAGTCAAGCGGCTGGCACGCGCACGGCCATGACCAGAATCCCAATTTCAAAAGCGTCATTTTGCATGTCCTCTGGGAGGCCGCCCAAAGTCCAAAATCTAAAGATCAAAGTCGCCCCGTGCAGTTGACGTTGAAGAATTTTCTCGATGCGCCGCTGGCGGAACTGGCGCTGGCGCTGGAAAATGAATCCGGCCTGCCGGAAGATCTGCGCGGCCAATGTTCCGCGCCGTTGCGCGAGTTTTCCGAGCCGCAGCTCGCGGAACTCCTGCACGCCGCCGCGAAAGTGCGTTTTCAAAACAAAGCCGGCGCGCTGCTGGCCCGCGCCAAATATTCCGGCTGGGAAGCGGCGCTTTGGGAAAATCTTTTCCGCGCGCTTGGCTACAAGCACAACGTCTGGCCGATGCTGAATCTGGCGGAGTCCAAGCCGGCTTGGTTGCGCGGCGCGGATTCCGCGTTTGCCCTTCAGGCGCGCATGCTCGGCATCAGCGGCTTGTTGCCGGCTGATTTAACGCGCGCCCAAAAAAGTTCGGACACGTTTCTGCGCCGCGCGTGGGATTCCTGGTGGCGTGACCGGGATGAGTTTGAAAGCTGCATTTTACCCCGCGAAATGTGGAAGTTCCACGGCCTGCGCCCGGCTAATCATCCCCAGCGCCGGTTGGCGCTGGCGGCGCACTGGCTGGCGGCGGAAAATCTGGTTTCAAAAATCGAGCATTGGGGGGCGGCGGAATTGCCGGAAAAAGTGTTGGTCAAATCGCTCCATGAGATTTTTCAAGTCGAGCGCGATGAATTCTGGTCTTGGCACTGGACGTTCAAATCCGCGCGCTTGCCGAAACCGCAGCCGTTACTCGGGGCGGCGCGCGTGACCGACCTGGCGGTGAACGTCGTTTTGCCGTGGCTGTGGATTCGCGGTGCTAGCGCCCGGCCTTCCGGCGGCCATGAAAAATTCCTGCGCCAAATCGAGCGCCGGTTTTTCGCCTGGCCGGCGGCGGAGGACAACTCTGTTTTGAAACTGGCGCGGCAGCGTTTGCTGGGAACTTCCCGTCCCCGGGTTTTGACCGGCGCGGCCCAGCAGCAGGGTTTGCTGCAAATCCTGCGCGATTTTTGTGAACACTCAAACGCGATCTGCGCGGACTGCCGGTTTCCCGATCTGATCCGCAACTGGTCGCTGCCGGCGGCTACTTGATATCCAGATTGGCGAACGGATTTTGCAGGCCGGCGGCCGGCGGCGTTTCGGCCGCGGGGACTTTTACTTTTTCCGGTGCGTGCTGCGTGTGCGGTTTTTCGTGCTTGGGTTTTTCCAGCTCGGCTTCGCCTTCGTCATCGGCTTCGTCCGCTTCATGCAGTTCCGCCAGTTCGTGGCGCGGATTCTTGGCGCGCTTGTTGCGCGGCAGCGGGCTGATCATAAGGTTGATCGCGCGCCCCACGAGCTTGGGCGTGAAATCGGGATGGCCGAATGGCGTGATTTCGGCGATGAACTTGTTGATGACTTCAAAACCGATTTCGGTATGGGCCATTTCGCGGCCGCGAAATTTTAACGCGACCTTGACCTTCATGTCTTCGCACAGAAAATTCACGGCGTGCTGAACTTTGATGCCCAGGTCATGCGGATCAATCCGCGGGCTCAGCTGCACTTCCTTAACGGTCGAGGCGTGCTGATGCTTCCGCGATTCTTTTTCCTTTTTGGCGAGTTCGTAGCGGAACTTGCCGATCTCGATGATGCGGCAGACCGGCGGCACGGCGTTCGGGGAAATCTCGACTAGGTCCACGCTGTGCTGGCGCGCGAGGTTGAGCGCTTCGTTCAGCGGGAACACGCCGAGCTGTTTGCCGTCCGGTCCGATGACGCGCACTTCGCGGGCGCGGATCTTGCCGTTGACACGCATCTGCGAGGCGGGTGAGGAATTACGCGGGGAAAAAGGGCGACTCAAGCGACCCTCTCTGGTTGGGGCTGATTGGTGATGATCATCAAAACTGGCGTCTGGCTAATTCTTATTATGCCGCTTTTTTAAGCCATGCGCGGAACCGCCGCAAGCAAATAATCATAATAAAATCACGGCGAATGGCGAAATGCCTGCACGCTGCGGACGAAATCGTCCGGCACCCCGAAGTCAAAGCGCTCCGCGCTGGCCATCTCCAGCGCGAGATAGCCGTGGCGCTGCCGCTGGATTTCCTGGGCGCGCGTGAGCTGGAATTCGCCTCCGTCGCGGATGTTGTCGCGGATCATTTCGCCCAGGATTTCGTAAATGCTCGGCGCGAGCAGATGCAGGCCAAACCAGCCGAGCCACGTGCCGGCGGGTAAATCGTTGACGTGCAGTTTTTCCTGCGCGACAGCGGCGGCGGGCTTTTCGATGATGAGCGAAACGTCAATCAGGCGCGGGTTTTCCGCGCGGCGCGTGCCGGCGATGGTGCCGTAGCCTTTCAGTTCATTCGCCGAAATGCGGTTCACGGCGGAAACGCTTTTGCCGCCGGAAACTTTCGCCATTTCCGCCAGTTCGCGATACGGTGAAATGGTTTTGCCGCGAAATAAATGATCGCCCAGGCCGAGCAAAATCATTTCGCCGGCCGCAAAAGTTTTCGTCTGGAAAATAGCGTGGCCGTAGCCTTCCTGCTGCTGCTGGACGGCGAAGGAAACGCGTTTCGCAAAACCGCGCATTTGTTCGGCCTCGCGCCAGAGCGCGGGATATTTTTCCAGCCGCTTCAAATAGCTGTCCTCCGGGCCGCGCAGATAATCGCGCACCATTTCGTCCTCGCCGGGCTGGACGATGATGCAGATTTCCTCGATGCCGGCGGCTTCGAGTTCCAGCAGGTGATAATGAAACAGCGCCCGCGCAATGCCGTCCGCGCCCACGACGGGGAACATTTCTTTCTTCACGGCGTGCGACGCGGGAAAATGCCGCGTGCCGAGGCCGGCGATGGGAATGACGGCCTTGCGGACGATGGTTTTTGCATTCATGGAAAAAATTAACCGCGAAATACGCGAACCACACGCAAGGGAAAAAGGATTTTTCCCGCCTGGCTTTCGTGTGGTTCGCGTATTTCGCAGTTCACCTCAAACCTCAAACCGCTTCCAGCCGCTCGCGCCGAAGGCATAGCGTTTCGCGCCGAACTCAATCGCGCCGGGCGACGTGCCTTCAAAAATGTCCGGCATTTCGCCGACGCGGCGGGAATACTCGATGGCGATCTGCGGAATGTGCTCCTTCAGCGCGGCGATTTTGCCGAAGACGGCCACGGTGCCGCCGGTGCCGCCGCCGGTGATCTTGGCGCCGTAAAGCCCGTTTTCCGGCCCGCGCTTGCGGACGGCTTCGACGAGAAAATTCACTTCCGGCACGGAGAGCCGGCAGTTGTCGCGGTAGCTCTCGTGTGCGGCATGCATCAATTCGCCGGCGGTCACGAGCGCCTTTTCGTCGCCGGTTTTGGCGGCTTCGAGCGCGGCGATGAATTTCAGCACGCGCTCGTTTTCGGCAATCGGATGCCGCGCCGGGCCCACCACGCGGTAGGTCGCGTCCGGTTGCACCGTCGTCACCGGATCGTCGTGCGTTTTGTATTTCGAGAGAAATTCGGAGCCGAGAATTGTTTCTGGAATTTCCTTTTCGTATTCGGTATGAAATTCCGCCGGCGAAATTTCCGTCAGGTAATTCAGCGGCGCGCGCCCCGTCTTGGCGCGGATTTCGTTGATGATTTTTTTGCCCATGAACGCGCCGATGCGCACGTTGCCGTAGGCGTTGCCGGCGACGGAATGGCGCACCATCGAGTTGATGCCGACGAAGCCGGTGCCGGGCGGAATCTCCACCTCGCCGACAATCGAGCCGGGCCGGCAGAGAATGTGCGTCAGCTTGCTCTCGCGTCCGCTGGCGACCGCGATCTGGTCCATGATGCCGCACGGCGCGCCGACGACGTGATTCTCCGCCATCTGGCCCAGCCGGGCAATGCGCGCCCCCTCGAGCTTCAGGTTTAAATAGGCGTTGAGACACGAAAGTGTTCCGATTTCCACGGCGGCGGAACTGCCGATGCCGACGTTCATCGGTACCGCGCTCAATAGCAGAAAGCTGAAACCGTAGGGCAGCGCGACGGATTCCTCTTTCAGCAAGGTGAAAATACTGCCGCCGATATATGCCGCCCAGGCGGCAATGGGATTGGCATGACATAGTTCCCGAATTTGCGCGTAATTGCCAACGGCGTCGCCGGAGGTGAAAAAATCCAGCGGAATGCGCGTTTCCACCGGCAGGCTGCGCGGGCCGACCTGTGCGGAGCGGATGCGCAGCGTGCGGTCGGTGCGCGCCTGCAAGGCCATCAACATCCCGCGGCCCAGCACCGCTTCGCAGACGTTCGCGCCGGAGTAGTCGGCGATGCCGCCCATCACATCCAGCCGGGCCGGCACGCGCGCCACCCAGACTTCGCCGCTGTTGAAAAATCCGGCGAAACCCGTCGGGTCGCTGTTCGGTTTGCGCAACAGGTTCTCAAACTCGGAAACTTCATACGGCAGCGCGGTTTTCATAAGTTCAATGGTGATGATGCTTGATGAGCCGCGCGCGATTGGCAAACAAATACCACACGATCAGCACGTTCACGGCGAGGATGAAAAACTTCACCCACGAGGGGCGGTGCACCAGCTCAAACAATTCCACGGGGATGAAGAAACAGGATTCGCCAATGACCAGCCAGACGATCCAGCTCACCCGGAATACCAGGCCCACAGCCTGTAGAAACATGAACACACTGTAAAGCAGGGAGCCCGCCACCAGCCAGTGCAGGTTGGCGGGCGTGATATCCGCCACGCGGTCGGCCAGGTCGGAAAAAAACTTTTTTTCCGGGTCGAGATGTAGGAACAGCAGCAGCTTCTGAAACTGTTCCGGCAAATCTTCCTCCCGCAGCCGGTGGATTTTCAGCGCCAGCAGCAGCGCCACCGCGCCTTTCAGCAGCTTGAAGCCAACAATGAAATACAGTGTTGGCGCGTGCCTGGGCCGGCTGACCGGGGTTTTTGCGTTTTCAGCCATCAACGGACTTTAGACAGCAAAAACGCCAAAAGTTCAGAAATTTTCAAGCGCTCTTGTTTTCCGTCGTCACGCTGGCGGATAGTCACCGTGTCGAGCAGTTCCGGTTTTTCGCCGAGCGTGTCAAAATCGATCGTCACGCAAAACGGCGTGCCGGCCTCGTCCTGGCGCGCGTAGCGTTTGCCGATGCTGCCGCCGTCGTCGTAAATCGCCTTCAGGTGCGGCCGCAGCAATTCATAGACGGCTTGCGCCTTGGCCACCAGCTCCGGCTTGTTTTTGAGCAGCGGAAAAACGCCCGCCTTGACCGGCGCGACGCGTGGATGAAATTTCATCACCACAGTCGTCTCGCTCTTGCCCTTGTCATCGGTCTTCGTGACTTCGGAATACGCGTTCGCGATGAGCGCCAGAATCAAGCGGTCCACGCCCGCGCTCGGCTCGATGACGTGCGGTATGTATTGGCCCTTGGCCAGTCCGTTCGCATCTTCCGTCGCCTGCTGCGAAATCTGTTCCGGCGTTTCGTCCGGCTTGGCGGACTTCGTTAGGTAATTTTTCCGGTTGTCGTAATAGCGCTTCCATAGCGCGTCCGCTTTTTCCTTCGGCAGCTTGGCCCAGGCGGCCCGCAGTTCTTCGTCGAACACGCCCATCGGCTTGCCGGAAAATCTTTGATGCTGCGACAAATCAAAATCGCTGCGCGCGGCGATGCCTTCCAGTTCGTCGCCGGTCACGTTGCCGGCTGCGTCTTTTTTGCTGAACGGGAATTTGAACAAAATATCCGTGCATGCCCGCGCATAATGCGCCAGTTCCGCCGCCGTCTGATTATGAAATCCCAGTGTCTCTCGCGCCAGTCCAATACCTTCGTAAAAACGCACGCGTTCCTCGACCCAGTATTGATGCCACGCTTGCCAGCCCCAGTTAGGTTGAGGAGATAGGAGTTGGGAGTTGGGAGTTGGGATGGCAACCGCGCCGAAAATCGCCTCGATGACTTCATCCGGCTTGATGAAAAATTCCAGCTCCATCTGCTCAAACTCGCGCGAGCGGAAGGTGAAATTGCGCGGCGTGACTTCATTGCGAAACGCCTTGCCCACCTGCGCGATGCCGAACGGCACTTTCTGCCGCGACGTTTCCAGCACATTTTTGAACTGCGCGAAAATCGCCTGCGCGGTTTCCGGGCGGAGATAGGCGATATTTTCGTCCGACTCCAGCGGACCGGTATGCGTCTTGAACATCAGGTTGAATGGCCGCGCTTCGGTTTTTTCACCGGCACATTCGTTGACCATTTTGCTCGGCTTTTGCGGACAGGAAATCTCGCCGGTTTGATCCGCGCGAAAACGGCCCTTGCACGTTTTGCAGTCAATCATCGGATCGCTGAACGTCGCGACGTGGCCGCTGGCCTTCCAGATTTCCGGCGACATGATGATGGTGGCTTCGAGGCCGGCGATGTCATCGCGCTGGCGGGTCATGGTATTCCACCATAGCTCCTTGACGTTGCGCTTGAGTTCCGCGCCGAGCGGGCCGTAATCCCAGAAGCCGTTGATGCCGCCGTAAATCTCGGACGATTGAAACACAAACCCGCGCCGCTTGCACAGCGACACGATCTTTTCCATCTGCAAATTCTCTTTTGGTTCGGCCATAGGATTGGCCAGTGTCGCGGATTATGCCGGAAAATCAATCCCGAAGGCTTGGTGGAAGGTGGCTGCAAGGTAGGGCGCGTCGCTCCGTGCCCGCCGGTCTTTGCCGACGACCACCATTGTAACCCCCGCATTCCGCCGGCCGTGGACGGCCCAACCTGCCAATTTTGTCACCCTTCTTCGTCCAAGACATGATTTCACTTTTTGCTGGACATTCTGGATGAAATCGCGATTCATAGATTCAATCACCAAAATGAATTCCTCAATATCCTTCACCACCGGCCGATGCGGTTGGTCGCCGGATTTGCCGGATCGGCGGGATCATCTTTCCGCCGCTGCCAAGCCGCGGTGGGTTGTCCGCAATTCCTGTGGCCCCGGCTGGGAAATAAAAGGATATTTCACCTTGCCATCCGCCTTTGGGACGGACGACAATCTGGCAAGCGAATTTTGGACGGTGCCGATTGTCCAATGATCCATCAGCAGAAAATCATCAGAAATAAAACTATGACCCTGACCAAACGCGATCTCGTGGTGCGCATCAGCGAAGAAACCGGGTTGATCCAGACCCAGGTGTTTGATGTCGTGCAAAAAACCCTGGATTACATTGCCGAGGCCCTCGCCAAAGGGGACAAGGTGGAGCTGCGCAACTTCGGCGTGTTCGATGTTAAGATCCGCAAGGCCCGCGTCGGCCGCAACCCCAACAAGCCGGAGACCGACGTGCCGATCCCCGCCCGCGCCATGGTGAAATTCAAGGCCGGCAAGGAAATGCGCGCCGAAGTCCTCAAGCTCACGCCCGGTGCCAAATAGCAATCCGCGGTTGGACCCGGCTGGCTCCAGCTGAAATAGCTGACTCGCGTCAGGTTGGATCGTCCAAGCTTCTTTTAAATCCGGATTCTGAAATAGAAATGGGAGCGCGCCCGCCCCGGGTGCAGTTTTCCGTGCCCTCGCGAAAACCCGTGCGTCCGGAAAAGTTTCAAGTGTTAGTCGTTCCCCGCGCAAAAAACCGCACGTTCCAGTGAATATTGATTGGCAGTGTCCGAATTAGGTGGGGCGAGCGCCCTCGCGAGCCGCTCAGACCCAAGGTGCCTTTGTGCCATAGCGACCCGGCAGCAGATGAATTGTTACTTTAAAATTCATAATTCATCCTTCACCCTCCTCCGTCCCCTTCGTGCGACCACACCATTCCGTCATCCGTGTAAATTCGTGTCTAGATTTCCTTCCGTTCCGGTTTTTCTGAATGTTGATTCAGCATTTTAAATTTTTGTGTTTATTCGTGTAAATTCGTGGTTAAAAATTCCCCCGTTTACGGCGTGTAGCGGCAGGCATCCCTGCCTGCCGTAGAGCCGTTGCTTCCAGCCCGGCGGAAAAAACCACCCGCCCGCCACGTTCCTCTCGCCCACCGCCCAGCTCCCAACTCCCATCTGCCATCTGCCTCCGATAGTGCCTTCGTGACTTGGTGGTTAAACCTCCGCCTCCGCGTCTCCGCGCCTCTGCGTTAAATTCCCTTCCTTCATCCGTGTTAATTCGTGTTAATTCGTGTTAATTCGTGCCTAAAACTTCCCCCGCTTATGCATTCATCCGTGGTTGAAAATTGATTCGTCTTCTCTTTTCGCCACCAATTTTTTACACTGGCCGGATGGAACGACTGCCCGGATTCCGCGATTTTTATCCCGAACCGCTCCCGCATCAAGACGTGTGGAGCGCCGACGCCCGCCAATACATTTTTGAAAAATGGCGCGCCATCGCCCGCCGCTACGGCTTCCGCGAATACGACGGCCCGCCGCTCGAACCGCTGGAACTGTTCACCACCAAAAGCGGCGCCGAAATCGTCGGCCAGCTCTACAACTTCACCGACAAAGGCGAACGCGCCGTCTCATTGCGCCCGGAAATGACGCCGACGCTCGCGCGCATGGTCGCCGCGCACGAACGCAATTACAAAAAACCCATCAAGTGGTTCGCCATCCCGCAGCTCTTCCGCTACGAGCGCCAGCAGAAAGGCCGCCTGCGCGAACATTTTCAATTTAACGCGGATTTGATTGGCGAAACCGATCCGGCGGCGGATGCGGAATTGATCGCGCTGCTGATTGACACGCTGCGCGCGTTCGGCCTGACCGCCGAGGATTTTGTCATCCGCCTGAGCAGTCGCAACGCGTGGCACGATTTTTTTGAAAGCGGAAAGCGGAAAGCGGAAAGCGGAAATGCCGCCGGGCATGAATATGACTTCTTTCAGATCATTGACAAGCTGGAGCGCACGCCGCCCGAAGAATCGGAGAAAAAATTGGGCGTCATTGGCTTTTCCCTCGCCGCGGTGAATGACTTCATCCAGTCCGGTAAACCCACGGCGGAATTGCAGAGCATCCTCGACAATCTCGCGGCGCGCGGGCTGAAGGATTTTGTCAAAATTGATTATCAGGTGATTCGCGGGCTGGCGTATTACACCGGCGTGGTGTTCGAGGCGTTTGACCGCAAGGGCGAGTTCCGCGCCATCGCCGGCGGCGGCCGCTACAACAACCTCGTCAAGCTCATCAGCGGCGGCAAGGTGGATCTCCCCGCGCTCGGCTTCGGCATGGGCGACGTGGTGCTGCTGGAAATCTTGAAAGCGCGCGGCCTCCTGCCCAAATTCGATTCGCCGATGGACGTGTATGTGCTCATCGAAGACGAGGCGCTGCGGCCCGATTCGCTGAAGCTCATCCACGAGTTGCGCGCCGCCGGCTACGCCGTGGAATACCCGCTCACGCCGACGAAGTCGGACAAGCAGTTCAAGCGCGCGCAGGAATTGAAAGTCGCCCGCACCGCCCGGCTGGACAATGACGCCTACGTCCGCATCCGCAATTTAAAAACGCGCGATGAAATTGTCACCGGCATTTCCGGCGCCGCTAATCATCTGGGGTGAGACTTTGCGGTATTTGCATCTTTGCGCCTTGGCGTTATTTTTTTTGCAACTTGTTCACCGCCGGTTTTTCCGCGCCTTTTTGCGGTGAATAACTCGATGGTTGAAGCCGTCAAAAACCTTGATTTCACAAATGAATTTGAATTATTCACCCGTTGCTCACCGCGCGTTTTTGGTGGATAAACTGTGCATATCAAAAACTGGGCGGAAATCAAATCTCTGCTATGCTGTCTTTAGTTCATTGAAAGAACGAAGCGGGCAGCGGCGAGTAAAATTGAAGTTGTTCGTTTCCGGATAATCCCAGGCGACTGGGGAATAGTCAGGTCAGGCTGGTTGATCTGGCTCCTCACTAACCGGAGCGCAAGTTTCGGCGAGGCAAAATTCACCAGTTCCTCTGGCGGTGTTCGCACACCGTCACATGCGAATGAGGGACTTGGCAGCAAGCAGCGATAAGAAGCCGTTGCAAGCTGAGTCAAGTAGTTCAAGCTGGTTTCGGGCTTGGATGAATCGCAGTCACCCAGAGGGTGAATAGTTGCTACTGTGTATCAGCACGGTCGGATGACTCTGGCGGGTTCAAAACTAAAAGCTTGGAACCGCCAAAAGAAAGACGCTGAAAGGCGGGACAAAGGGAGCATTCGAACCGGGAAGACCACGAAGGCCAGGCAAGCCGCGTGAAAAACTTCCGAGCGCCGGCGATGTTAAAAACAACACCGCTGGACTGTGAGATAAAATGCAACTTGAGAGAGCAGAGGCGAGACCCGTGGTTTTGGGCGAACGCACCGCCATCAGCGGTGGCTGACCCGGAGCCAGTGGTCAAGACGCGAACGAAAAAATCGCAGGCGTGTCTTGTCCTGGTTCGCAGGCCGGTGGCGCAACCACCAGCCGAAGCGAGCTGAAAAGCCTCACTCAAAATCCGCGCGGCGCAAGCCGCCGGACGGCCCTGCTACGAGGCCGATAACTCCGCTTGCCGTGGAGAATGGCGTCGGGAAACCGGCAGCCCCCGAAAGGGCGCGCGCCTAATGCCGGTGCGGGAAAGAGAGAGTGGCGAACTCCCATCCCCCATTTGTCCCGGTTCGACCGCAAGGTTGGACCGGGACTTATTGTTTTTATTTTTATTGCCTTCTCCTGATCGTAATCCTGCTCCTAATCTTAATCATCCAGCTGAACCGATTACGATTAGGATCACGAACCGGCTAAAGCTTGAATTAAAAAACTTGCCCGCGCTCGATGTCCCCCCACCCGTAGTGAACGGGTCCTCAACTCCCATCTGCCATCTGCTATCTGCCAGCTCCCAACTGGGCCTGCCCGATTTTGTCAGCTCGCCGCTGGGGTCGGTTTTTATAGCGGTTCGCTTAAGCCGCAATTTAAAAACTTGCCCGCGCACTTCTTTTCGCCAAGATTTCTGGACGCGCAGCTAAACCAACCAATCAAATAAAATTATGGGACGCATTTACAATAACATTGTCGAAACCATTGGCCACACGCCGCTGGTCAAGTTGAACAAAGTAACCGCCGGCCTGGACGCGACCATCGCGCTCAAGTGCGAGTTTTTTAACCCGCTCGGCAGCGTCAAGGATCGTATCGGCATGGCGATGATCGAGGACGCCGAGCAGCGCGGCATTCTCAAAAAAGACACCGTCATCATCGAGCCGACCAGTGGCAACACCGGCATCGCCCTCGCGTTCGTCGCGGCGGCCAAAGGCTATAAGATTATTTTGACCATGCCGGAAACCATGTCGCTCGAACGCCGCACGCTGCTCGCGATGCTGGGCGCGAAGCTCGTTTTGACGCCCGGCGCGGAAGGCATGAAAGGCGCCATCGCCCGCGCCGAAGCCTTGGCCAAGGAAACGCCGAACTCGTGGATTCCCCAGCAGTTCAACAACCCGGCCAACCCGGCCATTCATTCCAAGACGACGGCCGTGGAATTGTGGAACGACACCGATGGCAAGATTGATATTTTGGTTGCCGCCGTCGGTACCGGCGGAACCATCACCGGCTGCGTCGAAGCCATCCGCGCGAAGAAACCTTCGTTCCAAGCCATCGCGGTGGAACCGAAAGATTCACCCGTCATTTCGCAGACGCTGGCCGGTCAGCCGGTCAAGCCCGGTCCGCACAAGATTCAAGGCACGGGCGCGGGTTTCGTGCCGCAAAATTTGCATTTGAAGGACAGCGCCGGCAATGCGCAGATCGTCGAATGCGTGCAGGTCAGCAACGACGACGCGTTTGCCATGGCGCGGCGGCTGGCAAAGGAAGAGGGTTTGCTGGTCGGCATTTCCACCGGCGCCAATGTTGTCGCCGCCATCGAAGTCGCCAAGCGGCCGGAAAACAAAGGCAAGCTCATTGTCACGGTGGCCTGCTCGACGGGCGAACGTTATTTGAGCACCGCGCTCGCCGCCGAAGCCAAGGCGGAAGTTGGCGGCTGAGCGAAGCCGCAAATTCCGGGGCCGTAATATTCCGATGACGAATGCGTCGCCGGGCGCGGGTCTATTTGCCATCGGCAGCCCTTTGAAGTTTCCGCCGCCGGCGCTGGTTCATCACGTGCGGCGCAACTAAGATTGCGCCCGAATGCAGTGTTTTTTGTTTGTCCCGGCGAACGAACCTGGGATTTGCGGCTGACAGCTTCCTGCCCGGTTCATATTTTGAAGCGACCATTTTAAATCAAATGAAATTTTTCCGCGTATCGCACTGGCTGCCATTTGCGCTTCTGTTTTTGTCCGCCCTGGTGTCCGGCGCAGTTTTGGTTCCGGCCCCGGCGCCGCCGGTGGTGTGGGGTGATTGGCAGAGCTGGGGCGACCAGCGCGATGGCACGTACCGGAATCCAGTGCTGCCGTCCGATTATAGCGACCTGGACTGCATTCGCGTGGGCGCGGATTACTACGCGATCTCGTCCACGTTTCAATTCTCGCCGGGCGTGGTGATTTTGCACTCGCGCGATCTGGTGAACTGGACGATTGCCGGTCACGCCGTCGCCGACCTCACGCAAATCGGGCCGGAGCTGAACTGGGATCGGATGAACCGTTACGGCAAGGGCGTCTGGGCCGGCGCGATCCGCTTCCACGACGGGAAGTTCTGGATTTATTTCGGCACGCCGGACGAGGGTTATTTCATGACGACGGCCAGGGCCATTGCCGGGCCGTGGGCACCTTTGCACGCGGTGCTACGCGAGGCCGGCTGGGATGATTGCTGCCCGTTCTGGGATGATGATGGCCAGGGCTATTTCGTGGGCTCCAATTTTCGCGACGGCTACAAAATCCATCTGTGGAAACTGACGCCCGATGGCCGCGATTTGGTTCAGGAGTCCGACCACGTCATCCACCAGTCGCGCGGCAGCGAGGCGAATAAGCTCTATAAATTCAACGGCATTTACTATCACCTGTTCAGCGAAAACGACAAGGAAGGCCGCGTGGTGATGATGGAGCGCGCGACCAACATCCTCGGCCCGTATGACCAGGAAAAACAGCTCAACCACGCCGATCGGCAGGCGAAGGAACCGAACCAAGGCGGCCTGGTGCAGTCGGAAAATGGCAATTGGTATTGGTTCACGCATCACGGCAGCGGCGACTGGTCGGGCCGTAACGCGAGCTTGCTGCCGGTGACATGGTTGGACGGCTGGCCGATCATCGGCCAAGTCGGTGCGGACGGCATTGGCAGCATGGTCTGGGCCGGCAAAAAACCGGTGGCCGGCACGGCGGTCGTGACGCCGCCGGCGAGCGATGAATTTGACGAAACTGTTTTGCCGCCGCAGTGGGAATGGAATTACCAGCCGCAGGCGGACAAATGGTCGCTGACCGAACGGCCCGGCTGGCTGCGCCTGCATGCGTTTCGTCCGCTGGAACCGGACAATTTATTGAAGGCGGGCAATACGCTCACGCAGCGCAGCTTTCGCACGCTCACCAATGAAGTTGTCGTTAAGCTCGACCTCGCCGGCCTGACCGATGGCCAGCAGGCGGGGCTGTGTCACTTCGCCAAATCCCATTCCGCCGTGGGTGTGCAGCAGGACGGCACCACGCGCACGCTGGTCAACCTCAACAATGGCAGGGCGACGCCCGGCCCGGTCATCACGGGTAATGATCTTTGGTTGAAATCCGTTTGGGGGCTGGACGGTTTGAGCCGTTATTCCTATAGCCTTGATGGGCGGACGTTCACCGGGTTCGGTTCGCCTTATCAACTTTCCTGGGGCAGTTATCGCGGCGACCGCATCGGCCTTTACAATTTCAACGCCAAAGCGGGCGCGGGCTGGGTGGATGTGGATTATTTCCACTATGCCTACGCCGGCGGCGCGGCGCCAGGTTCAGTGTCAAAGAATTAGAGCCTTGCTAGAAATAATGTCGTGAGGCGGAGCGAGGTTTTTTGGTGATGGGCGAGGCCTTTGGCGCCGGCGCCGGTTTGAAAACTGTAACTGAGCCAAAACAAAGCCAACTCCCATCTGCCTCCGATAGTGCCTTCGTGCCTTGGTGGTTAAATCCCCACCCCGCGCGTCCGTGAATGTTGATTCAGTTTTTTTGAATTTTCGTGTGGTTCGGGTATTTTGTGGTTAAAAATTCCCCCGCTTACGGCATGTAGCGGCAGGCATCCCTACCTGACGTAGAGCCGGTGCTTCCAGCCTGGCGGAAAAAACCACCTGCCCGCCACGGTCCTCTCGCCCACCGCCCACCGCCTATATGCCAACTCCCAACTGCCAATTGGCGTTGAATTCCAAATGGTGCCCGGTATTTTTTTTAAATATTACCCCTTGACAAAAATGTATCTATAAATTATAAATACACCGTGTCCGCCGGCAGGCGGACACCTGATGATGGCGCTGCCTTGCCGGCAGCGGGGCGGGTTTTACGGGGTGACCGTTCTTTGACATCTGGATTTTGTCACGCAATCGTTTGGCGTTGACCGGGTGAAGCCAGCCAGGCTTCACCCGGCACCCTGGAAATCCTCAAAAACATGATTTTCGGTCATCTTTGGTAATCTCTGGTAATCTCTGGTAACCTATACCAGGCATTGACCAGCGCTAAATCCATCAGTTTGGCGCTGCCTCCTTTTGAAACTTTACCCCCTCAAAAATAGAAAAAGGGTAAAGAAAAGGTAAAATTCCGGATGCTCTATCAAGCACTTACAAAAGTTTGCCCGCTGCCTGGTAAAGAAACGGTAAAGAAAAAAACCGCTTTTCTCCAATCTGATTCTGCCTCGCTACCGGATTTATGGAAATGCTCAAGCGTGGCGAAAGTTCGCAGTGATCCTGCCTCACAGCTCCGCCGCGTGCAACAAATCCGCCACGCTGACCCGATCGCCTTCGCCGGTTGTCAGGATATGCCGCTGCCGCTTGAACTCATAGACGATCACCAGCGTCTTGTTCCAGCCCGGGGTCGGATCGTCCCCCAACGACTGCGGATGGACAAAAAAATTGGCGTGGGGATGGCCCAGCAACTCATTGACCCGGCCGGTCACGTCCACAAAATTTGTCCCGGAACCATAGGTGGCGGAAATAATCACCACGCCGGCGGCTTGCAATTCGTTCGCCGGTTTGGCGCAGCCCACCAGCAGCAGGCTGACGGTGATGACGAGCAGGCAGAACAATTTCATGGTTTGGGGATGAATGGCTGACACCGGTCAAAGATCCATGCCGGCACCCGGAAGTCAACCGCCAAACAAACCGGCGCATCGCCCGCCCGCCAGTCCCGCCGCCGGCTCAATTTCCGCAAAGCAATTCCCAATTGGCGGTGAGAACTGGCCAGCCTATCGCTTATGGTGAAATGCACCTCATGAGCCAGCCAAGTCATCAGCCCGGCCGGGCGGAGCAATTCGTCGGCTTCAGCATTTTGCTGTGCCTTGCCGGCATCGCGGCGGGCGTTTGGCTGCGACAATTTTCCTTCAACCCCGCCGTCCTTGCTGTTGCCACCATTTCCCCGGCGGCGGCCAAAACGGTTTCCACCTCACCGGCTGGCGAAGCGTCCGCCGCGCTGCCGCCGGGACTGGCCGCGTTGAGTTCGCCGGAAAATTTCGGACCGGACGATGTCTATAACAAGATTGACGGCAAAGCCGACCTGTATCTCACCGCCGGGTTTGTTCACTTGACCTGCCAGCGTTTTGCGCTCACGGCGACGAACGACGTCTGGATGGAATGGTTTGTCTATGACATGGGAACGCTGCCGCAGGCATTCTCGGTGTTAAGCCTTCAGCGCCGCGCGGAGGCGCAGCCGTGGGACGTGACGCCCTACGCCTACCAAACCCAAAACGCGCTCTACTTCGTTAGCGGACGTTTCTATGTCGAGGCGGTCACGGCCATGCCGCTCCCGGCGATGCTGGCGGGCATGAAAGCGATGGCGCAGCAGTTCGTCGCGGCGCATCCGCCCGGCCCGGCGGAGATACCGGAATTAAAACTTTTTCCGTCGGCGAATTTGGAGGCCGGCAGCCAGGGCTTGCAAGTGGCGGACGCCTTCGGCTTTGACGGTTTCACCAATGTGTTCACGGCAAAATATCAACTTCCAGCCGGCGCTACCAACGTCGAGGCGCTCGCCTTTTTGGAAATCACCAAAACCGCCGGCGACGCGGCCAAAGTACGCGACGCCTACCGTTCGTTTCTGCTGTCCAACGGCGGCCAGGAACTGGAATCCGCCGGCGCGGCAGCATTGGGCAAACCAATCAATTTCATGGACGGTATCGAAATCATTTTCACCGCTGACAACGTGGTGGCCGGCGTTCACGCCGCGCCGGACGCGGCTTCAGCGGCAAAGGTCGCACAGCAGTTGGTAGACGGTTTGCCGAAAGGAAAACCATGAGTCAGGCCAACGATTTCAATCAGCTCGCCCGGCGCGATTTTCTGGTGCGCACGGCCAAGGCGGGCGCGGCCATTGTGACGGCGGGCGGCGTGGGTTTCTGTCTGCATGACCGCCAAGGCCCGGCGGCCAATCTTGCCGGTAAAACAGTGTCGCTGCCGGATTTTTCGCTGCCGGCGTCCACCGCGCCGAAGCTGAGCATCGTCACCGGCGCGGACCGCGTGAAGACCGTCAACCGTGCGCTCGCGGCGCTCGGCGGCATCGAACGCTTCATCCAATCCGGCGACCGCGTGGTGCTGAAAGTCAACGCCGCCTTTGCCTCGCCCGCCGCGCTGGGCGCCACGTCGCATCCCGATTTGGTTGCGGAAATGACGCGGCTTTGCCTGCGCGCCGGGGCCGCGTCGGTGATCGTGACGGACAATCCCATCAACGACCCGCAAAGCTGTTTCGCGCTCACCGGCATTGCCAGGGCGGCGGAAGCGGCGGGTGCGAAAATCGCCTTGCCGATGGCTTCCTCGTTTCAGCCGACGACGCTAGCCGGGGCCACGTTGATCAAGGACTGGCCGCTGTTGATCGAGCCGTTCAAGGGCGTGACCAAGCTTATCGGCCTCGCGCCGGTGAAGGATCATCACCGCAGCGGCGCGTCGTTGACGATGAAAAACTGGTACGGCCTGCTCGGTGGCCGGCGGAATGTTTTTCATCAGGACATTCACACCATCATTCTCGAACTGGCGCGGCTCGTCCGGCCCACGCTGGTCATCCTCGATGGCACGATGACGATGATGACGAACGGGCCGACTGGTGGTTCGCTGGACGATCTCAAGCCGACGAATATGATGATCGCCAGCACCGATGCCGTGGCGGCGGATGCCTTTGGCGCGACGCTGCTCGGCAAAACCGCCGCCAGCCTGCCGTTCATCGGCAAAACCGCAGCCGCCGGCTTGGGCACCGCCGATTTTGAATCCTTAAATCCTGTGAGGGACCATGTGGATTAGGAACAATTCAAACCCGCGTAGCGGCTTTCGGCAGAAAGCCGCAGTCATTGGCGGCGGTTTGCCAACCGCCGCTACGATTGACGGCAGGAGGTTCCAGCCATGAAAATCGTCACGGTTCGGCGCATCGCGCAGATTTTTTTCTTTGGACTGTTCGCGTGGTTTTGCGTGGTCACCACCGTTGGCGACCGCTGGTGGCAGTTGCGCGGCTGGCCGGTTAACTGGCTGCTGCAACTGGATCCTCTGGTGGCGCTCGGCACGCTGCTCACCACCAGGACAATTTATGCCGGCCTACTTTGGGCCCTGGTGACGGTGGTGTTGACGATTCTACTGGGCCGGTTTTTCTGTGGCTGGGTTTGTCCGTTCGGCGCGCTGCATCAATTCATCGGCTGGCTTGGAAACCGGCGCAAAAAACACGCTGAACGCGTGGCGGCAAACCAATACCGCAGCGGCCAGGTAATCAAATACTACATCCTGATCGCCCTGCTGGCTTCGGCGAGCGGCGGGCTGCTGGCGGAGGTTTTGCGCTGGCCGCGTGAAAAGCCAGCGGCGGGTTTGGTGGTGCTGGTCGCGAGCCTGATTTTGACTTTGTGGTTCGCGATGCAAAAAGTGGTGAACGGCTGGAAGCAAGCCGCCGAATGGTTCGCGGGTTTGCTTTTTATTGGCACGGTGCTGGGTTTTCTCGTGCAGCCGGAGGCGCTCGTTGCCTCGTCTTTGCAGATCGGTTTGCTGGATCCGATTCCGCTGTTTCAGCGATCGCTGAACCTCGTGATTCTCACTGCTTTTGATGGCTTGGCGACGGCCTCGCGGTTTTATCTCGCGGCGTGGTCCATAGCCGCTGTCTTTTTTGCCGCGCTACTTTTGAACTGGTGGATACCGCGTTTTTATTGCCGTTTCATCTGTCCGCTTGGCGCATTGTTCGGCGTGCTGGTGCGCTGGACGCCATGGCGCGTGGGCAAACGCCAGGGCGAATGTCGCGGTTGCGAGCTGTGTGAAAACAACTGCGAAGGCGCTTGCGATCCGTTCGGCAAAATCCATCCGCACGAATGTCTCCTATGCATGAACTGCCTGCGCGCCTGCCGGCAGGCACAAATGACCTACGGTCCGAACCGTTCCGCGGCGGGCGAAGAGCCGTCGCCCGGAATCACACGGCGCGGTTTTTTGACGGCGGCAGTTTCGGGGCTGGCGGCGGTGCCGGCCGTGCGGCTCGCCGGGTTGACGAGTCAAAACTGGAATCCCGGTGTCATCCGTCCGCCGGGCGCGTTGGCGGAGGAGGATTTTCTCCAGCGCTGCATCAAGTGCGACCAGTGCGTCCGCGTTTGCCCGACGAACGTCATTCAACCCGCCACGCTCGAAGCCGGGCTGGAAGGTTTGTGGACGCCGCTGCTGAATTACCGCGTGGGCACCAGCGGCTGCCAGCTCAACTGCATCGCCTGCGGCAATGTTTGTCCCACCGCCGCCATCCGGCCGCTGACGCTCGATGAAAAACTTGGTCGCGGCAGCTTCGCGGACCACGGGCCGCTCCGGCTGGGCACGGCGTTTGTGGATCGCGATCGCTGCCTGCCGTGGGCGATGAACAAACCGTGCATCGTCTGCCAGGAAAATTGTCCGGTCAGCCCCAAGGCGATTTACATCCGCGAAGAATTTCAGGTGATCCACGACGGCGAGCGGACCATCAGCGCCGTCGCCGCCGACCGTCTGACGCTGGATGGCGCAGTGCTGCGGCCCGGCACGCTGGGGACCGGCGATTATTTTGTCCGGCTGGAAAACGCCGCCGCTGGGGAACGCCATTTGATTACAGATAATTCCGCTCAGGAAGTAGAATTCGCTGCGCCATTTGCCACTGCGCCTTCCGCTGGCGACCGGATATTTCTAGAAGCGCGGTTGCAGCAGCCCTGCGTTGATCCCGCGCAGTGTATTGGTTGCGGTATCTGCGAACACGAATGTCCCGTCAGCGGCCTGCGCGCCATCCGCGTCAGCGCGGAAAATGAATCTCGCAACCCCCGACACTCGCTCACCGCGAGGTCATAACCGAAGCCTGAACCAAATCCAGCTATGAATGAAAATCACGTTTCCCGCCGGAACTTCGTTAAAACGCTTGGCGCGGTGGGGGTCGGCTCGCTCATCGGCACCGGCCAGACGCTCGCGCAAACCAATGCCCCGACCGAGGCGCCGATCATGGCGGCGAAGAAAATTCCCGCCCGGCCGTTCGGCCGGACAGGTGTGCCGGTTTCCATGCTCGGTCTCGCCGGCGACTTTGACACCGAGTCCAACCAGTTTCTGTTCAAGGAAGCGCTGGACTGGGGCGTGACCTACTGGGATACCTCCGGCGGTGCCAACGGCGGCCGGAGCGAGACCGGCATCGGGATGTATCTGGAGAAAAATCCGGCGGTGCGGCGGGAGGTTTTTCTGGCGACGAAATACGACGGCGGCGGTATGACGCCGGGATTGGAGCAATCGCTTGCGCGGCTCAAGACGGATTATGTGGATTTGTATTTTCTGCACGGCCTGAAAGACACCACGTTGTTGAATGACGAATTGAAGCGCTGGGTGGAAAAGGCGAAGGCGGACAAGAAAATCCGTTTCTTCGGCCTCAGCACCCACGCCAACATGGAAAATTGTCTGGTGGAGGCGGCCAAGCTCGGTTGGGTTGACGGTGTGATGTTGAAATATGATTTCCGTCTGATGCACACCGACCCGATGAAAGCGGCGGTGGACGCCGCGCTGAAAGCCGGCATCGGTTTGATTGCGATGAAGACGCAGGGCAAATCCCCGATACCCACGGAAACGGAGGCGGATTTGAAGCTCGGCGGTCATTTCCTCCAGCGCGGTTTTACACAGCAACAAGCCAAGCTCAAGGCCGTCTGGGAGAATCCGCAAATCACCACCATCTGCTCAAAAATGCCGAACACGAACATCCTGCACGCGAACATCGCGGCCGCCTTGGACAAGACCGGCCTCACGGCGGCGGATCGCTCGGCGTTGCAGCGATACGCCGTCGAAACGAGTTCCACTTTTTGCGCCGGTTGCACGGAGTTCTGCGAAAACGCTCCCGGCCATCAGGTGCCGGTGGGCGACGTGATGCGCTGCCTGATGTATCACCGCGCCTACGGCGACCAGGAACTGGCGCGGAAGGTGTTTGGTCAATTGCCGGAAACCGCTCGGCGCGGATTGGCCGGCTTCGACTACGCGGCGGCGGAACGGGCTTGTCCGCACGGTTTGCCCGTCGCTCAACTGATGCGGGAAGCCGGTGAATTGTTCGCGTAACGATGAGCTTGCATTAAATTTGAAACCGCCAGCGCTCGTTCACCCTCATAAACTAAACTAAACACCCATAAAAAACCCATGAAAGAAAACAACTTTTCCCGCCGGAACTTCGTCAAAACGCTCGGGGCCGTGGGCGTCGGCTCGCTGGTCGGTGCCGGCAAGGCGCTTGCCCAGTCCAATGCGCCTGCCTCCGCCGCGCCGCCCAAGCCGGCGAAAGTCTCCACCCGGATCTTCGGCCGGACGGGCCTGCCGGTTTCCATGCTCGGCCTCGGCGGCATGTTTGACATCGAAAACAACCAGCTCATGTTGAAACAGGCGCTGGACTGGGGCGTGACTTACTGGGACACCTCCGCCGGCTACAACGGCGGCAAGAGCGAAGGCGGCATGGGAATGTTTCTGGAGAAAAATCCGCAGCGGCGGAAAGATATTTTTTTGGTGACCAAGTATGACGGCGGCGGCATGACCAACGCGCTGGAACAGTCGCTGGCGAAGCTCAAGACCGATTACCTCGACCTATATTTCCTGCACGGCCTCAGCCATCCCGACCAGTTGAATGATGAAATGAAAGCCTGGGCGGAAAAGGCGAAGGCGGATAAGAAAATCCGTTTCTTTGGTTTCAGCACGCATTCCAACATGGAAAACTGCCTGACCGTCGCCGCCCAGCTCGGCTGGATTGACGGCATCATGTTGAAATACGATTTCCGCCTAATGCACACCGACGCCATGAAGTCGGCGGTGGACGCCGCAACCAAAGCCGGCATCGGCCTGACCGCGATGAAGACCCAGAGCAAAAGCCCGGTGGCGACTGAGACCGAGGCCGACTTGAAAATGGGCGGTCATTTCATCCAGCGCGGTTTCACCCAGCAGCAGGCCAAGCTCAAGGCCATTTGGGAAAATCCGCAAATCGCCGCCATTTGCTCACAAATGCCGAATCTCAACATCCTCCATGCGAACATCGCAGCGGCCTTGGACAAGACCAGCCTCACGGCGGCGGATCACGCGGCACTGCGGCAATACGCCGAAGCCACGCGCATGGAGCATTGTGCCGGTTGCACCCACATTTGCGAAACCGCGCTCAACCAGCCGGTGCCGGTGGGCGACGTAATGCGCTGCCTGATGTATCACCGCGCCTACGGCGACCAGGAACTGGCGCGGAAGGTGTTTGGTCAATTGCCGGAAACCGCTCGGCGCGGATTGGCCGGCTTCGACTACGCGGCGGCGGAACGGGC
>Ga0302319_10000520_pt1 | contig 87113 bp, 93 predicted proteins | sample Bog_T0_2_FD_203319 | JGI IMG/M metagenome (GOLD analysis project Ga0302319, IMG submission 203319) | Peat permafrost microbial communities from Stordalen Mire near Abisko, Sweden - Bog_T0_2 | ecosystem: Environmental > Terrestrial > Soil > Wetlands > Peat | place: Sweden: Abisko, Stordalen Mire... | reverse complement strand
TGGAAGGACGCAACGTCGATGACGCGACGTTCGACCTGAAACAGGAAGTCAACGTCCTCGACGACGAAGATCCCGAAGCGACCGTCGTCAGTTTCGTGAACCAGATCATGCGCGAAGCCCTCGAAGAACGGGCGACCGATATTCACGTCGAGCCACTGGAAAACGACCTGCGCATCCGCTACCGCATCGACGGCGTCCTGCACGAAGTCCCCGTCCCGTCGAAAATCAAGATGCTGCAGGCCAGCGTAATCTCGCGCATCAAAATCATGGCGAACCTCGACATCGCCGAGCGCCGGATGCCGCAGGATGGCCGCATCAACCTCGAAATGGAGGGCCAGCCCATCGACGTCCGCGTGGCCACTATCCCCACCGTCAGCGGAGAGAGCATCAGCCTGCGCCTGCTCGCGCGCAACAAGTTCGATTTTTCCCTACTTGGCCTCACCCCAGTCGCCGAGCGCCAAATCCGCGATCTCATCTCCCAGCCCAACGGCATCATCCTACTCACCGGCCCCACAGGCTGCGGCAAGAGCACCTCGCTTTACACGTTTCTCTCCATGCTCAACACGATGGAGCGGCGCATCGTCACCGTCGAAGACCCCGTCGAGCACAAGCTCTCCGGTGTGATGCAAATCGCGATCAAACCGGAGATCAACCTCACGTTCGCGACCGCCCTGCGCAGCATTTTGCGCGGCGACCCAAACGTTATCATGATCGGTGAAATGCGCGACTTCGAGACCTCCGAAATCGCCATCCGCGCGGCCCTCACCGGCCACCTTGTCTTCAGCACGCTCCACACCAACGACGCCATCGGCGGCATCATCCGCCTCATCGATATGGGTGTGCAGCCCTTCCTGGTAGCCTCCTCGGTGCGCGCCTTCCTGGCCCAGCGGCTCGTGCGCGTCCTCTGCCCGAATTGCAAAAAGCCGGCGCAGCACTCCAAGGCGTTCCTGGAACAGGCGGGATTCCCCATGGAGCACGCGGACCGCGTCATGCAGGCTGTCGGCTGCGAGCAGTGCCGGCAGACCGGCTACCAGGGCCGCGCCGCGCTATTTGAAATTTGCATGGTCACACCCGCCTTGGAGGAGATGATTTCGCAGGGCAAACCAAGCGAGGCTTTGCGCGCCAAGGCCCTGCAGGAGGGCATGGTCCCCTTGCGTCAGGATGGTTGGAACCGCGTCATCGCCGGTGTTACCACGGTCGAGGAAGTCGTGCGCGTCACCGCCGCCGACCTTGATGTCCTCGACGAGTAGGCCTGCTCAACTCCCGAACCCGTCGAGCATTTTGGTTGCCACGGCGGCAATCAACAACGCAATCGCAAATGAGATCAGCAGGCACATGATGAGGTGCAGCTCGGGTATTTTGCTCTTAATGGCAAACCCCAACGCGAGTGAGATAACGACACATGCGCCCAAAACAATAAAAGCCATTCTTGGTAGACGCCTTTGATGACATAGGGGTTACAAATTTTCACACCGGCGTCATGTTCGCGGCTTCTCCTGCAACCCGCTACTCGATCAAAAAGCTGGCTTACAAAACACCCTTCCTATTCCACATACCGCTTCAAAACCTTTGATAATTCCTTGAGGCGGCGCTGGCCTTCCGCAGGATCGGAAGCCCCGGCAATGCAGCTTTCGGTATGTTGCGTGATGAGCACTTCCGCAAATGACTTGAGGGCTTTGCGCACGGAAATCACCTGCGTGAGAACCTCGGAACAGTCCGTGTGTTCGTCGACCATTCTTTCGATTGCCCCGATTTGGCCTGCGATTTTGCGCAAACGATTTTGCAATGCGCGTTGCTCCTCCAAGCTGTGATGGTGGTGGTGATGCGGATGATCGTGCGCCATTAGTTACATGTAAACCATTGGCCAAAAATAGCACGCACTTCAATTGATTCACCAAGGGGGGAAGGGGTATCGGGGATAAATTTTGAGTTGCAGGCAGGCCGGTGGAAACTATTCCTGATTTCCCATGCCAACGACTTCGACGCCTTCCGAGAGCGCCCCTTCGCCGTTTTCCGGCGAACGCCTCAGCTTGAAGAGCCGCATCCTGGCCATGTATGCCCTGCTCTTCGGCGTGAATATCGGAGCGTGGATTTGGGCTCTGATTTGCTTTCATAACTATCCGGTTCTTCTTGGAACAGCGATGCTGGCCTACACGTTAGGCCTTCGTCATGCCGTGGACGCCGATCACATTGCGGCCATCGACAATGTGACGCGCAAGCTGATGCAGCAGGGCAAACGCCCGGTTGGCGTAGGTTTCTTTTTTTCCCTCGGCCATTCCACCATCGTTTTCGGGTTGTCGGTCGCCATCGCGATGACTTCCGTCGCGCTCAAGAGCCGCTTCAATAATCTTGAGTCCATCGGCGGCATCATTGGCACCAGCGTTTCCGCCTTCTTCCTTCAGGCCATCGCCATCGCCAACATCCTCATCCTCATTTCGATCTACCACACATTCCAGCACGTCAAGGGCGGAGGCCACTATGTCGACGAGGACCTCAACCTGATCCTCGCCAAGCGCGGATTTTTCGGACGCATCTTCCGGGGTTTGTTCCGGCTGGTCGATCATAGCTGGCAAATGTATTTCGTCGGCTTTCTTTTTGGCCTCGGTTTCGATACGGCCACGGAAGTGGGGGTGCTCGGCATCTCGGCAACGGAAGCCACCAAGGGGCTTCCGATCTGGTCGATCCTCGTTTTTCCGACGCTCTTCACCGTAGGCATGGCGTTGATCGACTCGACCGACAGCATCCTGATGCTCAGCGCTTACGGATGGGCCTTCGTTAAGCCGCTCCGAAAACTCTATTACAACATGACCATCACCTTTGTTTCGATTCTCGTGGCGTTGCTGATCGGCGGGATCGAGACGTTGGGCCTAATCGGCGATCAGTTGCAACTGAAGGGATCATTCTGGAAAATAATGGACTCCTTAAACGACAATTTTGGCACAATCGGCTTTGTCATCATCGGCGTGTTCGTCTTCAGTTGGGTCGTCTCGCTCATCATCTACCGGATCAATAAATACGATGAGATCGAGGTGAGCACAGAGCCAGTCTCCTGAAGAGCGGCAAGCTCCATGCTTGGCATCAACCCCGGACCGCGCCTACATTCCTTATCGTTATGGCCGTCTTCGCTTACCAGGGAACGGGAGAACGCGGGGAACGCCGCACCGGTGAGGTGGACGCGCCCAGCCGCTCCGAGGCCCTGCGCCGCCTGGCCATGGACCACATTCAGCCGCTGACGCTGGTGGCCAAGGCGGATGTTGCGGTGCCGACTCCGAAGCAGGCGCGCGCGCTAGCTGCCGCCGCCGCTACCGGAAAGACCCGCCGCGAAAATAGCGGCCCGACGGGCGGCATGCGCCTGAACAACGCGCAGGTGATTCTCTTCACCGACGAGCTGGCCGATTTCCTCCATTCCGGGCTGCAACTTGAACCGGCTTTACAGTTGATGGAAAACCGCGAAGAGCATTCGCCCGTCAAGGACGTGGCGGCCTTTCTGCGCGAAAAAGTGCGCGACGGCACCAGTTTTTCCGAGGCGCTGCGCGTCGCTTCACCGAGTTTCGACGAGCTCTATTGCAATCTGGTCGCGGCGGGCGAAGTCAGCGGCGCGTTGGCCCCGTTGCTTCGGCGGCAGGCGCTCCACCTGGTCGCGATGCAGGAATTGCGCTCTCGCGTGAAGCTCGCGCTCATCTACCCCGCCGCTCTCGTTTTGGCCGGCTCGGCGGCGATGGTCGTCTTCATGACCGTCCTGGTTCCGCAAATGATCAAGCTCTTCGCCAAGACCGGCAGCTCGATGCCGCTGCCCACCTACGTCCTTGTCCAGCTTAGCGCCGCAATGCATCACTACGGCCTGATCGCAGCCGTGGTCGTCGCGATCATCATCACGCTTTTTATGATCTATATTCGCCAGGCGGCCGGCCGCCGCTGGTGGGACGAAAACAAGCTGCGATTCCCTCTCATCGGCTCGCTCCTGAGCTCCACCTTCTACGCGCAATTCTGCCAGACGATGGCCAATCTGCTGCAAAACGGATTGCCCCTTTTGACCGCCCTCAAGCTGATGAGCCGCGCCACCGGAAACGTCTTTTTCCGCGGACTCCTCCTGCGCATCACCGATCTCGTCGGCGAAGGGGCATCGCTGACCCGGGCCATGAAAGCGGTCGGCCATTTCCCCGCCAATTTGCGCGACTTGATGAAGGTCGGCGAGCAGACCGGCGAGCTCGGCTCAACCATGGAAAAAGTCGGCGAGCGTTATGAAAAGATCATCCAGATGCGCATCGACCGCATCATGTCGATTGTGCCGCTGATCATCATCGCGGCGCTCGGTCTCATGGTCCTGCTCATCGCCTGGTCGATGCTGGCAGGTATCTTCGAGGCGATGAAAGGCATTCAAGGCGAAGGCCACCACTAAATGTAGCCGCGCTCGTGAGAGCGTACGCTCTAAACAGGCAGCTGGTTCAACAACTGGTAGCGCCCGATTTCGAGCCGCCTTTTCAGCGCGCGCGTGATGAACCATTTCCCCAGCGCCACCGCTTCCGTCAACGTCAACCCCTTGGCCAATCCCGCCGCGATGGCCGCCGAGTAAGTGCAGCCAGTCCCGTGCGGATCGACACCCGGAATGCGCTTCGTCCCAAATTCGAGCACGCGGCCATCCCCAAAGGCGAGCACATCGACTGCCATACCGGTTTTGAGATGACCACCTTTGACTAAAAAGTGGGGATGGTGAAATCCACCCTCCTTCGCCAATCCAATGGCCGCTTCGACGAGCGTTTCCAAATTCGTGATCGGCTTGCCCCAGAGCAGCGCCGCTTCGTCCCGGTTCGGCGTGACGAGCGTGGCCTGCGCGATGAATTTCCGCAGCGCGCGGATGGCATCCGGCTTCATCAGGACTTTTCCGCTGCTGGCGACCATCACCGGGTCGATCACCAGCGGCACGCCTTGCGCCAGCATCGGCGCGATCGCTTTCGCCACGGCGGCGATGATCCCCGCCGAGTGGAGCATTCCGGTCTTGATCGCCGCGATGGGAAAGGCCTCGAACACAAGCCGGATTTGATCGGCCACGCGCGCGGGAGGAATCGGCGTAATGTTGAGCACGCGCCCCGGATGCTCCGCCACGACGCACGTCACCGCCGTCGCGCCGTAAACGCCGAGGGTCGTCAGCGTCTTTAAATCGGCCTGTATGCCCGCTCCGCCGCTGTTGTCCGACCCGGCAATCGTCAGCACGACAGGCGCCGTCCGAAGCGATGCCGACGAAGTTTCTCTTTGCCGGAGGGAAGGAATCATTTATCTAGAGGGGGTGGCAGGTGAACCTATTCGCGAATTACCCGGACTTTGGGTGAGCGTTGATCGTTGGGAATATAATCCCCACGAGGAAGGCACCCTGGACCGGCCTTATGGATTTGTTTACCACATCACGATCCACAATGACAGCCCGCGTGTGGTCACCATCAAGGGGCGCAAATGGGTCGTCACCAACGCGGAGGGTTCGAAGCTGGTGATCGAGGGCGATGGCGTCGTGGGCGAATGCCCGCGCCTGACGCCCGGCACGCAATTTCATTACCAGAGCTACCACCTCATCGCCTCCGACAGCGTTGCCGAAGGCGCTTACCTCGGACAGGTCGAGGATGGCGAGCGCGTCTTCACCCGCATCCCGCCCTTCAAAATGGAAGTGCCATCGATTTGATTGGCCGCAAAAGAACGCAGAGAACACAAAGCGCTCTATTTGAAATCATCCATTTTCAACAGGAAAACATGAAGACATGAAAATGAGCCTGGGGAGGAACTTGTCTTCCTTCCTGTGTTCATGATTTCATGTCTTCCTGTTAAAAAGGTTTCAACGAAGCGAGGTGGTTTCCGCTCCCCTTCCTCTTCAATCCTTTTCGGCCCTCCGCGCGATTTTTTTTGCGTTCTTTGTGTTCTTTCGTGGCTAAATTAGTCATCCTTCGAGAACCAATATGATGCCCTTGGCCATGATCGAAAGCGAGGGAGGCTTCGCGGTAGTCGGCCTTTTTTTCTGGCTCTGGATGATCTACGAATGCGCCACGCACGAACAGAATGAGCGCCGGAAAATCTTGTGGCTTCTCCTGGTGATCTTCACGCCGCCGCTGGGCCCGCTCATTTATTTTTTCGTCCGCGTGTTGAAAGTACGGAGCTAGCGCATGAGATCGTTTCTTTTTCTCCTTTTCGCATTTGTTTTGCTGCCCCGTCTTTCCTTCGCTCAAACCAACGCCCCAACCGCAGGTTCGCCGACTGCTTCTCCGGCCAAACCCCATGCCCCGGCCACGGCGGCGCAGTTGCAGGCGGCGCTCGATCAACTCACGCAGTCCAATCGCGATTTGCTCGATTTGCTCAAGAAACAGCAAGCTGTGCTGGAAGACATGCAATTCGACCGCCGATTGCAAAGCCGTCAAATCCAGTCGCTCGAAGAACGCCTGACGGAGACTCTTCTCGAAAATACGCAATTGCAAAACAAAATCTCCAAGCTCGAAGCGGACGCTGCGGTGCATCCAATCACCATCATGCAATCGCCCCCAGCAACGCTGCCACCGCAAGCCTCCACGATAGCCGCATCTCCCAATTCCACCAATGCCGCGCCAGCCACCGCAGCTTCGCCGCCCGCCACTTACTTGCCGCCGCCCGAATCGGAAGGCGCGCCCGGCACCAAATCGTGGCATCGGCTTTTCACGCTGAAAGGCGCCGAGAGCAAGCAGTCCGATCTTTTTCAAATTCAGGGCCGGACGTGGCGGGTGCTCTGGCACAACCAGGACAAAACCGGAAAAGCCTACCAAAATACGAGCGCGTTGTTCATCAGCGCCTTCCCCAAGGACGACACGATTCCGCAAAAGATCTGCTCCAAGCTCGGCACGGGCGGCGATTCGACCGAACTTCAAGGCCCGGGAAATTACTACCTGAAAATTGAAGCCTCGGGCGGATCGTGGGAAGCGGCGGTGGAAGATTTTCGATGAGAAAGAATGTCTTATTTTTTTGATTGCACCTTAAAAAGAAGGGATCATAATCAATTCAGTTTAAGGCACAAGCACATGGCTCAAGGAATTATCAAGTGGTTCGATAATAAAAAGGGCTTTGGTTTCATTGCGCAGGATGAAGGCGGGCAGGATGTTTTCGTACATTTCTCCGTTATTGGCGGCGAAGGTTTCAAAACGCTCGACGAAGGCGACCGCGTGGAATTCGAGGTCACCCAATCCGACAAGGGACTCAAAGCGCTGAACGTTGTCAAGCTGACGTAACCTCTCTGGAAGGAACGACAAGCTCCTGGCGTCCGACTGTCATGGACGGACGCGATGGGTCTCGCGTCCCCCCTACCCTCTAATACCGGTAATTATCGGCCTTGTAGGGTCCATCTACTGAAACGCCCAGATACTCTGCCTGCTTGGGAGTCAGCTTGGTCAGCTTCACGCCGAGCTTGTCGAGATGCAGCCGCGCCACGCGCTCGTCGAGCGCCTTGGGTAACACATAAACCTCATTCTTGTACTTGCCTTTACCACGAGATTCCCACAGCTCGATCTGCGCAAGCGTCTGGTTCGTGAAAGAGGAGGACATAACGAAACTCGGGTGGCCGGTCGCGCAACCGAGATTCACAAGACGGCCTTCGGCCAGCACGGTGATGACCTTGCCGCTCGGCCAGGTGAACTGGTCGACCTGCGGCTTGATCTCAACCTTGTTGAGGGTCTTGTCGTTGTAGAGCGAACCGACCTGCACTTCGGAATCAAAGTGGCCGATGTTACACACGATGGCCTGATGCTTCATCTTGTCCATGTGCCCGCGCGTGATGACGTCGATGTTGCCGGTCGTCGTGACGAAGATGTCGCCGAACGCGCACGCCTCATCCATCGTCGTGACCTGATAGCCTTCCATCGCCGCTTGCAGCGCATTGATCGGATCGATCTCCGTGACAACGACGCGCGCGCCGAGGCCCTTCGCGGCCTGCACGCAACCCTTGCCGACATCGCCATACCCCGCGACCACGACGATCTTGCCCGCGATCATCACGTCGGTCGCGCGCTTGACCGCGTCGATGAACGATTCGCGGCAGCCGTAGAGATTGTCGAACTTGCTCTTGGTGCACGAGTCGTTGACGTTGAAGGCGGGCATCTTGAGCGTGCCCTTCTTGACGCGCTCGTAGAGGCGGTGCACGCCGGTCGTCGTTTCCTCGGAAAGGCCATGGATGCCCGCGATCAGCGCGGGATATTTGTCGTGGACCATATTGGTCAGGTCGCCGCCGTCATCGAGAATCATGTTGAGCTGCGAACCGTCCGGCCACTTGAGCGTCTGCTCGATGCACCAGTCGAATTCCTCGGCGTTCATGCCTTTCCAGGCAAAAACCGCAACGCCCGCCGCCGCGATGGCCGCCGCCGCGTGGTCCTGCGTGGAGAAAATGTTGCACGAACTCCAGCGCACTTCCGCGCCGAGTTCGACGAGCGTCTCGATAAGCACCGCGGTCTGGATGGTCATGTGCAGGCAGCCGGCAATCTTCGCGCCCTTGAGCGGGGCCTTGCCCTTGTACTCGGCGCGCAACGCCATGAGGCCGGGCATCTCGTACTCGGCGATGGTGATTTCCTTGCGGCCAAATTCGGCCTGTGAGATGTCTTTGACTTTGTAATCGGTGCTCATGTTTTTTTCTGTTGTAGCGGCGGTCTATGACCGTCGCTGTTTTTTTGACGGAATTACGGAATTTTCGGAATTAACGGAATTTTTTGGGGAAGGTTTTGGATGGGATTAATATGATTAACAGGATTATTTCCTATTAGCAGTCCGTCATCCTGAGCTTGTCGAAGGATCAGTTCAGCCTGCCTTTTCCCTCGTTCCCAAGTTGCACTTGGGAACGCCCTTGTCGGAGGCAACTCTGTTGCCTTCCGCTTTGTAATCGGTGCTCATGGTCGTGGTTCCTTGGTTTTGTTTTTAAATTTTTCAGCAATCGTCACAATCGTGAAGAGAAGCGCTCCGATTAGGAGGGGAATACTCATTTTTTGAAGAATTCGCCAGAGAGCATCTGTTCCCGTGCGATCAGCATCGGTATCTCCGTGAAAGAAATGTGTCAGGACGATACCGCCAATTGTGGCGAGGACGATAACCGCCTTGACCATGAGTCTTCCACCGTACGATGAGTTTGTTATGGCACGAAGCCGCAGCAACAAGATACCTAGACATGCCAGTAGAATCGATAGACCCGCCGGTACAATGACAAACCATGCAGGATAGGCTTGAAGCCAGGGACCACGGCAGGCGAGCAAAGCGAAAACCGCTGCCAATAGAGCGATAATCCCGAAGCTTCTAGCTAAAAAGAACCCCATAATGAATCCTTATATCCCAACCGCCTTCTTCAAATCCTCAGCCTTGTCCGTCTTCTCCCACGTCAGCGCATCGAGATCGTCGGTGCGGCCGAAGTGGCCGTAGTTGGTCGTCTTGCTGTAAATCGGTCGGAGCAAATTGAGCTGCTTGATGATGTTCGCCGGCTTGAAGCTGAAGACCTGCTTCACCGCGTCGGCGATCTTGTCATCGTCAACCTTGCCCGTGCCAAACGTGTCGATATGTACCGAGACCGGCTCCGGATGGCCGATGGCGTAGGCGAACTGAATTTCCACGCGCTCGGCGAGACCCGCCGCGACGATGTTCTTCGCCACATACCGGCCCATGTAGGCCGCGCTGCGGTCCACCTTGCTCGGGTCCTTGCCCGAAAACGCGCCGCCGCCGTGACGCCCCATGCCGCCGTAAGTATCGACAATGATCTTGCGTCCCGTGAGACCCGAATCGCCTTCCGGCCCGCCGATAACGAAGCGGCCCGTCGGGTTGACGAGATAGCGCGTCTTCGCGTCGAGCAGGTGCTTCGGCAGCACGTCCTTGATCACGTTCTCGATGATGAAATGCTCAATTTCCTTGTGCTTTACGGAGTCGCGATGCTGCGTCGAGACGACGACCGCGTCGATGCGCTCGATCTTCGTGCCGTTGTATTGAAGCGAGACCTGCGTTTTGCAGTCGGGCCGCAGCCAGGAAACCTTGTTGCCCTTGCGCAGCTTGGTCAACCGCTCGCCCAAGGCGTGTGCGTAGAAAATCGGAGCGGGCATCAGATGCGTCGTCTCGGTGCAGGCAAAACCAAACATGAGCCCCTGGTCGCCCGCGCCCTGCTCGGCGGTCGCCTTCCCCTCGGCGGCCTTCTCATCGACGCCCTGCGCGATGTCGGGACTTTGCGCCGTGAGCGCGTTCATGATGTGAACACCCCGCGCGTTGAACGACTCGCTCGAATCAGTGTAACCGATTTCCTCGATGGCGTTGCGCACAACCTTGTTGTAATCGAAATCGGCCTTGGTCGTGATTTCCCCGGCGACGACGACGAGGTTCGACTTCACCATCGTTTCGCACGCGACGCGGCTGTGTTTGTCCTGGGCCAGACAGGCGTCCAGCACCGCATCGGAAATGGTATCGGCGACTTTGTCCGGGTGCCCCTCAGTCACCGACTCGGAGGAAAAAATGTAAGATTTGGCCATGGGCGCACGGTACGTCAAGGGGGCCATTTGCGCAATCAAAAAATATGAACATATCTGGATGCGTGGATATATTTAACGCTACCTTTGAGTCCGATTTATCCGCCCAATGGCCTTTTTAAGATTTCCTTTTCAGGAGTTTCCGTAGAATGGCCCCCTCTTCCCTATGCGCTTTCTCTTTGTCAAACCCCAGCGCATCGGCGACGCCCTCATTCTCACGCCCACTCTCCGGGCCGTCAAAGAAGCTTATCCCCAGGCCGAAATCTGGGTCCTCATTCGCCGCGGTTCCGAAGGCATCCTCGCAGGGTGCCCGGAGATCAACGGGATTCTTACCCTCGCCGCTCCCGATGACAGAAGAATTACCGTGCGCAGCTTTTTCGAAGGCGTGCGGGATATCTGGCGGCTTCGCCGGCTCCGTTTCGACTTTGTCATCGAGTTGAGCGACAGCCATCGCGGACGGCTCTTTGCATGCTTGGCACGCGCAAAACGCCGTTACACGATGAAGCTTTATGGAAAGCTGAACTGGTGGGAACAGCGGCTGTTTGCGGGGCAATCCATTTTTCCATGGGAACACTGCAATCGCGTCGAACGCGATTTTTATTCCACGGCCGAGTTCCTGCCCCTGCGCGCGACTACGCCTCCGCCGCTGGTTTTCGATCAGGCGCAGACGCAACCCTGGCCGGAAGGTGGCACGCTGACTCATTATTGTCTGCTCCAAATCGGCACGTGGAAGGAATACGAGCGCTGGCCCAGGGAGCGGTGGAAGGAAGTGGCCTCTTACCTCCTCGAACACTTTGACCAAGTCGTTGTCTCAACCGGCTCAGCGCCGCGCGAAGTCGAGGAAGCCCTTTGGTTGCGGCAGGAATTGGGAAACAGAATCGTATGCACGCTGGGAAAGACAACCTGGGCGCAAGTGGCCGGATTGCTTTACGCCGCCGGGCTCTATGTCGGCCTCGATACCGGCGCGATGCATCTCGCCGCGGCCTGCGGATGCCCCATTGTGGCCAAGTTTACGACCACGGAAGACCGCTGGTTTCCCTGGCTGGCAAATTATCGGGCCGTGGTGCCGGAAAGCTATCGCGACGTCTCCGATCCCGACCTTCGCAGGAAAATGCGGCGCGAGCCCAAAGCCGACGAGATTGAATCCAAGCAGCTTATCGAAGCGTGTGAAGACATGCTTCATTCCTGCCAGGCAGCCTCGGACGAGCAAATCAGAAAATAGAGCGTTTGGGAAAGCTCTATAGCCGTAATAGGCCTGTGATAGTTTGAGGCCCGGAGGGCCGAAAAGAAATTAGCCGGTGGCGTAAGCCACCGGTTTAATCCACAGGATCAACCGCCCCGGATGGAGACCTCTGCAAAAGGCTCTCTTTAAAAAATCTGTCATCCTTGTAGCTTGCAGAATGAATTCAGTGCCCTCGTTCCCAAACTCCATTTGGGAACGCAATTGTCAGCGCAATTCCATTGCCGATCCCGTCTTTATCGAGGGAAAATCCCTCGCTCCCAAGTTGCACTTGGGAGCGTCCTCCTGCTCCCCGCGAAATTCCATTTCGCGCTGATTTGTACCCGCCGCACGCTGCCCGGCGGCGCCTTCCTCGGGTAGCCCGGACAATTTATTGTCCGGGTTCGCGCCAGTCGGCTCTGGCGCGAACAAGAAGCCACCGGAAAATCCTCACTTCATGGAAAAAAATCCCACCCTGCCTTCTTGGTAGCCCGCGCTGGCTCAGCGCGGGTCCCCTCCCATCCCATATGTCCTATCCGTCCCATACGTCCTAAGCCCTCTCACTTCCTCCAACCAAACCTCACCGCCATCTTCACCCGCCACCACGTCACCCCCGGCTTGTAGCGAAACGCCCGATAAAGCCACTCCCTCGCCAGTGCCGGATCCTTCTTCCGATACGTCCGCACCATCCGCTCCGCATAGCGCCCCAGGTAAAGACTGCGATCAAAATCTGGCGACAGCACAAAAGACATCGGCGCCGTTTGCGCGGCCCGCTCATTCAAAAATTCCTGCGGCGCATCAACCGCCGCGTTCAGAAAATGAAAAATACGGTCCGTGTCCTCGTAAAACCTCCCAGAACTCTTGCTCGTTTTCGCCTCGGCATGATGCCGGTAATAAGCCAGCGTCTCCGGCAAAAGCAGCACCTTCTCCTGTCCGTAGCGCGCAAGGTATTTCACCCAAAGACACCAATCCATCCCGAAGTGCAGGCTCGCATCCAGCCCTCCCAGCGCGCGAAAAATTTCCGTCCGCCAAAACGTGCTCGGCTGGCAGAAAACTCCCACCGTAATCGTCTCCTCAGCTGAGGACCGCATCTGCAGCCTGATATAATTATAGGCCTGCGGATCGGGATCGCGAAATTCCCCGGTCACTCCCGAGATAATGTCCCATTGCGGATTTTTTCGAAAAGCCTCCGCCACTTTCCTCACCGCGCCCGGCGCGAGATAATCATCCGAATTGATCCAGTTGAAAACATCCCCCGTCGCCAGCGCCAGGCCCTTGTTGATCGCATCGCTCTGCCCCTTGTCCGCCTCCGAACGCCAATGAAACCGCGGATCGCTCTCGTACGACTTCAAAATCGCCTGCGTCCCATCGCTGCTTCCGGCGTCAAAGACCCAATATTCGATATCGGGATAATCCTGCCCCAGCACGCTTTCAATCGTCTGCCGGATGGTTCCGGCCTGATTAAGCGTCGGCGTAACAAGCGTAAATCGAGGCATAAAATATATTGTCCAAAAACCTGCGTCTAAACTGAACGAAATGGTGCGAACCTGCTAGAGCAAATCAAAATATGGCGCGCACATTTCTTCGTTGAAAATTTCGCGCGGAGGGCCGAAGAGGACTGAAACGGAAGAGAGGTAAGTAAAAGTAAAGAACCCGGAGCGGCGGGGAATTAGACCCATGTGATTAAACGATCTCAGCCTTCAGTCGCCTACCCTCTTCAGCCTCTTTGCAGTCCTCAGCGCGAAACCTGCCTTCCAAAATTTGGAAAGGAGGGCGTTATGTACACGATACGTTAAAATGCTCTAGCACGCATCCCGCTTGATCCACCCCTCCGGCCACTCGTTATCCCGGATTTCCCCCGGCAACCTATCCGTCGCGACCACCTCGATACTCTTGTAATTCGATGTCTCAGCCGGAATATAGTGAAAATCCTTCGTATCAACCGAGAAATTTTTCCACACCTGCTCGAACCACTCCGGCCCAACCTCGTTCGCGTGCGAGTAATTCGTCAACTTCGTCAAAATCCGGTCATCATCCCCCACGCTCGAACCGTGATGCAGTTTCAAATGCTCCGGCAGATTCACCGTCTTCGGCTTGCACCCCAGCCGCGCGTATTCCAAAAACCGCCCCGGCAGCGTCCACCAATCGATTCGCCGCTTCACCTTGAAACGAAATCCCCTTCGCAGAAAAACAAGCGGCCGGTAAGGCACCCCCTCCACCACACGAAAATTCCACGTCTTAAAATAGCAGTGCGTCAGCACATGATAAGCCGACTTTCGCGTTTTCTGCACCACGTCCCATGCCTTCCTCAAAACTTCCGTCTCCCAGATTTCATCCGAATCAATAATGAGATAATAGTCCGCCGTCGGCTCGTGCTCCATCGCCACATTCCGCAGCCGCGACTCGTTGTCCTCGCCCGGCACATCGCTCAAATCGCGCCGCAAAACGACCCGAATTTTATTCTCCGGATCGGGCAGCGCGAGAATCGTCGCAATCGTCTCGTCGGGAGCAATCTCCCTGTTCTTGAGATTCCGGTCGAATTGCGTCACGCAGCAAATCGAATCCACCACGGGATAAATCGCGGAAATCGTCGCCTTCACAAAATGCTGCTCCTTGAAGACGAGCAAAACAGCCGCCAATCGCATGATTTTTTGACTCTATCCGCCGCCAAAATAAAAGTCTAGAGGTTGTCCCAAAACGCGCCGCAGCAGCGCAGCTCAGGGCATCGTCACATTCAAGCGAAGAAACTGCTTCGCCCCCGTGACCGGCACCTGAACCTGCATGATCGGGTCGCCGGTAATCGGATCGTTGCCCGTCTTGAGAATATTCACCCCAGGCTCAAGCACGGCGAAGCTCGACATAATCGCCACCGTCGTCCAGGTCTGCAAATCAGGCGACGTCTGCGCATTCACCGTCACGCCCGTCAGCTCCGCGTTCTGCCGGTATGTAAGCGTCAGGTATCCGCTCGTCTTCCCCTTCTCGGGCAGCACCGCATAATCGGCCCCGGCCATCGGTTGCGACGGATCGATGTCGTAAACATACTTCGCCAGATTGGCAACGCCATCGCCCCATGTGATGGCCGTGGCGGCGCCGCTAAAGTCGTTGAACGAACTCTCCCAGTCGCCAAATACCTGCGTCGCCGGCTGCGAAGCGCTCGGCAAAGCCTGCAGGCTATTGAAACTAAAAGACACCGTATCTCCGTTCGTTCCCCCGGTGCTCAACCCCCACGCATAAACCGTCCCATTGAACGTGCCCTGCGTGGAACTTAACGGGATATAAACCGTACTCGTCGTGGAACTGAAAGATGAGAATTTGGTATCATACTCAAGACTATTGAAAGACGAATCGTAGAGGGTAATGACCAAAGAATCATTGGAATTAGTCGCCGCCGACAACGCCCCCGTAAGAGTCAGGTAGGCCGTGTCCCCCCCGATGTAAACGCTATCGGGTAGTACCGCATAAATACCTCCGCCGGCACTGGTCGAAACACTGCTGACGCTCATCGAAGTTGCATTCACCGTGCCCGTCCAAGGCGATAAACCCCCCAGAAAATCCGACGTCACATCGAAAGCATTGAATTGCTGAGTCCCAAAACCAGTCAGCGTTTGCGCCCGCGCGCAACTCATCCCGGCAAGCGCCAAAACCAACCAGCAGCACGCCGCCCAAGCCCAACAACCCGCAGGCGCAGCACTGTGTTGAGCCAGCGAAAAAGATGGCGGTCGATTGCAAACCATTGACCCTAAAGGATAACCTATCCCAAGGAATTCCGCCAATCTCATCTTATCCCGCCACGCTCGTTCACCTCCTTATTTACCGCCTTTCCAAAATCATCCTAAAATCAACGTTGCCCCGCGCCCTCCACTCTCTATAAACATACCCGGCGCTTCAGGTTTCACCGCGCCTCCTCATGCCCAAACGCACCGACCTCAAATCCATCCTCCTCATCGGCTCCGGCCCCATCATCATCGGCCAGGCCTGCGAATTCGACTACTCCGGCGTCCAGGCCTGCAAAGCCCTGCGCGAGGAGGGCTACCGCGTCATCCTCATCAACTCCAACCCGGCCACCATCATGACCGACCCGGAGTTCGCCGACCGCACCTACATCGAGCCCATCACCCCCGAGATCGTCGAAAAAATCATCATCCGCGAAAAGCCCGACGCCCTCCTGCCCACCCTCGGCGGCCAGACCGCGCTCAACACCGCCATGGCCCTCTTTGAATCGGGCGTCCTCAAAAAACATGGCGTGCAAATGATCGGCGCCAACGCCGAGGCCATCAAAAAAGGCGAGGATCGCCAGCTCTTCAAGGAGGCCATGCAAAAAATCGGCCTCGACATGCCCCTCTCCGGCACCGCCCACACCCTCGAGGAAGCCCGCGACGTCGCCGCCAAAATCGGCACCTTCCCCCTCATCATCCGCCCCGCCTTCACCATGGGCGGCACCGGTGGCGGCATCGGCTACAACCGCGAGGAATTCGAGGAAATCGTCAAGCGCGGCCTCGGCCTCTCACCGGTCAGCGAAGTCCTCATCGAAGAATCGCTCCTCGGCTGGAAAGAATACGAGATGGAAGTCATGCGCGACCGCGCCGACAACTGCGTCATCATCTGCTCCATCGAAAACTTCGACCCCATGGGCGTCCACACCGGCGACTCCATCACCGTCGCCCCCGCGCAAACCCTCACCGACAAGGAATACCAGGTCATGCGCGACGCCTCCTTCGCCGTCATCCGCGAAATCGGCGTCGAAACCGGCGGCTCCAACATCCAGTTCTCCGTCGACCCCAAAACGGGCCGCATGATCATCATCGAAATGAACCCGCGCGTCTCGCGCTCCTCCGCCCTCGCGTCAAAGGCCACCGGATTCCCCATCGCCAAAATCGCCGCCAAGCTCGCCGTCGGCTACACCCTCGACGAAATCAAAAACGACATCACCCGCGAAACCCCCGCCAGCTTCGAGCCCACCATCGACTACGTCGTCACCAAGATCCCCCGTTTCACCTTCGAAAAATTTCCCCAGACCGATCCCACCAACCACGCAAATGAAAAGCGTCGGCGAAGCCATGGCCATCGGACGCACCTTCAAGGAATCGCTCCAAAAGGCCCTCCGCTCCCTCGAAGTCGGCGCTTGGGGCTTCGGCGGCGGCTCCGCCGAATACAAACCCGCTATCGGTGCGCCCACCGCAACCGGCACCCTCCCAAAGGTAGAAGGAGGAAGGAAGAAGGAAGAAGGAAAAGTCAGTCATCCTGAGCTTGTCGAAGGATCAGTTCCGCCTGCCTCCCTGCCTTCCTCAGCCGGTTCCCCTGCCTCCCCCCATTCCGTAGATTCCGTTAATTCCGTCAAAAATTCCCCTCGGCCTCCGCTCGCTCCCCGCGACCTCATCCAGCAAAAACTCGTCACCCCCAACGCCGAGCGCATCTTCTACATCCGCCACGCCCTCCGCGCCGGCTTCACCACCGACGAAATCTTCAACCTCACCAAAATCGACCCCTGGTTCCTCGCCCAACTCAAGGAACTCGTCGATGAGGAAGAAGCCCTCTACAAGGAAGGCGAAAACATCCGGCAGGAGTACGCCGACTTTACGCGCCAGACACATAAAAAACTTTCCGATCACATGTTCATGGAGGGAGACAAAACTCCCATCTCCCTCGTTCGCGGCGACATCCTCGAAAAGGCCAAGTCCCTCGGCTTCTCCGACCGCCAAATCGCCGCCGCCTGGAACACCACCGAAAAAGACATCCGCAACATCCGCGAAAAACTCAAGCTCCACCCCTCCTACCGCCTCGTCGACACCTGCGCCGCCGAATTCGAAGCCTACACCCCCTACTACTATTCCACGTACGACAACTCCGTCGACGAAGTCCGCCCCAGCACCAAAAAGAAAATCATGATCCTCGGCGGCGGCCCCAACCGCATCGGCCAGGGCATCGAATTCGACTACTGCTGCGTCCACGCCGCCTTCGCCCTGCGCGAAATCGGCTACGAAACCCTCATGGTCAACTCCAACCCCGAGACCGTCTCCACCGACTACGACACCTCCGACAAACTCTTCTTCGAACCCCTCACCCTCGAAGACGTCCTCAACATCTGCCACCACGAAAAACCCGACGGCGTCATCGTCCAATTCGGCGGCCAGACCCCCCTTAACCTCGCCGCCGGACTCAAAGCCAACGGCGTCCCCATCATCGGCACCAGCGTCGAATCCATCGAGCGCGCCGAGGACCGCAAACTTTTCCAGGTCATGCTCAACGAGCTCGGCCTCAACCAGCCCCCCAACGGCACCGCCACCAACGAAGACGAAGCCGTCGACGCCGCCGCCAAAATCGGCTACCCCGTCCTCGTCCGCCCCAGCTTCGTCCTCGGCGGACGCGCGATGCAAATCGTCTACAGCGACGACGAACTCCGCTACTACATGCGCAACGCCGTCGCCGCATCCCCCGAGCGCCCCGTCCTCGTCGACCGCTTCCTCGACGACGCCACCGAAGTCGACGTCGACTGCCTCGCCGACGGCACCGACGCCGTCATCGGCGCCATCATGGAGCACATCGAACAAGCCGGCGTCCACTCCGGCGACAGCGCCTGCGTCATCCCCGCGCCCACCCTCTCCGAAAAAGTCAAAACCGAAATCCGCGCCGCCACCATCAAAATGGCCAAGGCCCTCGACGTGCGCGGCCTCATGAACGTCCAGTTCGCCGTCAAGGACGAGATCGTCTACGTCCTCGAAGTCAACCCGCGCGCCTCGCGTACCGTCCCCTTCGTCAGCAAAGCCATCGGCCAGCCACTCGCCAAAATCGCCGCCAAACTCATGACCGGCATGAAGCTTAAAGACCTCGGCTTCACCAAGGAAATCATCCCCACCCACTACTCACTCAAGGAAGCCGTCTTCCCCTTCGCCAAATTCCACGGCACCGACATCCTCCTCGGACCCGAAATGAAATCCACCGGCGAAGTCATGGGCATCGACGACGACTTCGGCCTCGCCTACGCCAAATCCCAAATGGCCGCCATGCCGCCGCTGCCGCTCTCCGGCAACATCTTCATCAGCGTCCGCGATCAGGACAAACACGCCATCGTCAAGGTGGCCCGCGGCCTCATCGAACTCGGCTTCGTCGTCTACAGCACCGCCGGCACCGCGACCGCCCTCGAAGCCGCCGGCGTCCCCGTCGTGCGCCTCTTCAAACTCGCCGAGGGCCGCCCCAACGTCCTCGACATGCTCAAGAACGACCAGATCGCCCTCATCATCAACACCCCCTCCGGCCCCGTCGCGCGCCAGGACGAAGTCCGCATCCGCACCACCGCCCTCTACCAGCGCGTCCCGGTCATGACCACCTTCGCCGCCGCGCAAGCCACCCTTCGCGCCCTCCGCTCCCTCAAAACCAAAACCCTCGGCGTCAAATCCCTCCAGGAATACCACTCCCGCTAACCTGGAGGGTCAGACTCCGTCCTGACCCACTCCTTGCCTCCCTCCGTGGTAGCCCGCGCCAGCTCAGCGCCGAGTCGCGAAAGCGACTCCATAAAACTTCCGTCATCCTTTGGTAGCCGCCGCACGCTGGGCGGCGGTGCCTTCCTCAGGTAGCCCGGCAACGCCATGCGTGCGTGATACCACCTGTAGCCATTACTTGGTAAAAAAGCTCCGTCATCCCGAGCTTGTCGAGGGATCAGCCTCCGGTGGGTTATGCTGCATCTTCTGGTAGCTGATCCTTCGACTTCCCCCTCGTTCCCAAGTTGCATCACGCGTGCGTGCTTGGGAACGCCCCTTGATCCCCGCGAAACTCCATTTCGCGCTAATTTCATCCAGAAATTCCCTCGTTCCCAAACTCAATTTGGGAACGCAATTGTCCGCGCAATTCCATTGCTGATCCCATCTTTCTCAAAAAAATCCCACCGATTATCTTATATATCCTATATAGCCTATCTTTTTAGGTTATATAGGATAAATAGGATTTATAGAGCTACCGCCCTTTCACTTTTTCATGCGAAAAAGAGGGCATGTCGAACATCTTACTTATTTTATCCTATATCGCGAAAGCAGCGGGCTTCATCGCCACGCTCAACGCGATACCCGGCGTTTCGCCCTCCACGGGCATCATCATTTTCTTCGTCGCCTCGCTTCTGAGGGACACGGTTGATCGCATTGGCGACTTCCTCGACAACGGCAAGTCGGACTGGCGTGCATAACCCTGCTACCGACCCAGCGCTGATCTGTCCGAGGTTTTTCCTCATGCCCTGACCATAAAACATCAAACCCTCCCGATGCCATCACCCGTTCCTGACTCAAGCCTGTCGATCGGAGAAAAACTGCGGCCGTCGCGCGGGAAAGTTCGCCACTGGAAATCCAGGACGCCTTTCCCCACGGACACGTCCCCAAGCGCTACCCGCGCGGCGGCCCTTTTTCCTGGAGGGTCAGACTCTGTCCTGACCCATTAATTTGCCCCCAATTTAAAAAATCATGCTTACCGAAATTGCCGAAGCGAGCAGCCAGCTCATTCATCTCATCGACGATCTTCTTCACCAAACCCAGACGCGGCGTCTCGACGCCGCCACAGCCCAAGCTTCCAATGATGTCCAAAACTTCAAGGACGATCTCCTGGCTCGCCGCCTCGAGTCTGTCAATTTGCGCCTTGCCGGCCTGCAGCACGGCATCCTTGTCCACCTCACCGACACCGAGAGTGAGCAGCTTCACGCCGTCGTCCCCAATCTCGACGGCTTCGCCCTCCTCGGTCTCTACGCCCGCGCCCGCGCCGCTGACCTTGCCGCCGAGTGCGGTGAAATCCTTCGCGATACCGCAAGCACAACAACCGTAACACAGAGCTAAGAACGTAGAACTAAGCCACCCCATCATGATTCCAAACTTCTTCCTTCTGACTTCATACTTCTCCCTTTTCCTCGCGCAGGAAGTCCCCTCGCCCGATCCGGAGCATCTCTCCTCGTGGCTGATTGATGCCGCAGCGCTGGCGGCAATTCTCCTCGTCTTCCTCAAGGTCATCGACCACTTCAAGCGGCGTCCGTCGCTCGAACAGGAACTCGACAAGTTGCTGCGCCAGCTCCGCGCCGAACTCAACCAGTTGCGCCAGGAGCAGGCGGAGCATCTCACCGAGGTCCGGTGTCGTGTGGAGGGCGCGCATCAGCGCGTCGATCTTCTCACACGCGATCTCAATAACAAACTCCAGCATCTACCCGGTGAAATCGTGGATCTCCTCCACAAAACGGGGGTGCTGAAAGGATGAAGGTAGAGGGAATAAGTATGAAGTTGCTGATTCCCATCGCCACTTTTTTGCTTCACCCGCGTTCCACCTTCTTCCTTCTTCCTTCGAACTTCTACCTTTTATGAACCCAACACTGACTGAACCCGAAGCTCCCTATACCGATCCTGAAGCATTGCTTCAGGCCCGCATCCTGAAAATCCTGAAGCCGTGCCTCAGTTACTGGCTCGACGAGCAGACGCTTTATCTGACGCTCAATTTGTCGCGGCCCGCCGTGACGCGCGTGCGTCTGGAAGCGGCGCTGCGCGAGTTGCGTGACAAAGCCTACGTCGATTTTCGCGTCGATCCGCTCTCGCGTCTCACCGAGTGGCGGCTTACCCCCTCCGGGCATTCCCTGGCGCAACCGTTATGAAGGAAAAGGTGAAAGGGAAAAGGGTAAAGGGGAAAAGGCGGGAGGCTGACGCTGCAACGGCGAGGGATGGGACGATTGCCGAGGTTGCAATGGCTGCCGCGAAAGACAATCGGAGCGACGGTCATAGACCGCCGCTACAACTGACCGGCGCAGGGCCTGCGCCGACTACCACGGAAAAAGGCACCGTCGCACGGAGTGCGACGGCTACCACGGAGGCGGCTACCACGGCGGCGGCTGCCGCGCCGAAGCTGACGAAGAGCGAGGCGATGCGGGAGCATTGGCGAAAGGTGCGCGCGGGCGTTGTGCCGAATAATCATGACAAGAAGAGACCGCCGATGCGTTCGGTGAACCCTTTATTGGATTTGCCGGAGGAGGAGCGGGCAAAGCTTTTCGCATGGCTGCGGGAGTGTCCCTATGACGACGCGGTGCAGCATATATTGCGCGACCAGGGAATCGACAATGCGACGCAGGCGCAACTGGATGACTTTTTTCAGTTCGAGGCGGCGCAGCATTGGGAGAAGCGGATCGGGCGGGCGGCACAGGAGGCGAACGCGCTGGTGCAGTTGGTGGAGAGGAGTCCGGTGAAGTTTTCGAGCGGAATCCTTGCCGCGCTGGGCCAGGAGGCGTTCCGGCAGATTGCGAGCGGGCAGGTGGAACCGGATGCGATGGGGAAGCTGGCGACACTTTTTCTGAAGGCGCGGAGCGATGAGCGCGCGGACCAGATGCAGGAGTTGAAGCGCGAAAAGTTGCGACACGAGTTGCAGGCGCAGATTGATCACGCGCTGGAGAAATTGACGGAGGAAGTGGACCGGCATCCGGTGGCGAGGGAGGCGTTTGATGCGCTGTGCAAGGAGCTGGCGGCGAGCATGGAGGAGGCGCTGTAAGAATTTTTGACGGAATAACGGAATAAACGGAATTTTTTATGAGGAAACAGAAGACTCGGTCGGATAAAACGGAAGCAGGGAAGCTGCGCGGACAAGCGCATTCTCAAGTGCAACTTGGGGACGAGGGGAAGGCGAATTTGACTGCGACAAGCGTTGAACCCCCTCCCTTGGACGGCGCGATTGGCGCTACTCAGGTCGCCCGGAAAGATGACAAGGTCCTTCGACTGCGCTCGGGCATATCCGCTGTTGAAAAAAAGAGTTCTTCGCCTCGCTCCGCTCAGGATGACGGAGTTTTTAAGAGTACGCGTTCCGCTAATTCCGTGGGTGACGGAGCTTTTAAGAGTACGCGTTCCGCTAACTCCGTGGGTGACGGAGCTTTTAAGAGCAAGCATTCCGTTAATTCCGTGGATAAAGGAGCTTTTGTTCATCGTCTCCCAGTAAATTCCGTTCGTTCCGTACATTCCGTTATTCCGTCAAAATTGTCGGTCGTTGAACGGGTGGCGCGGAAGCTGGAGCGGAGACGGGCGGAGAAGCAGGCGCCCCGCATCGATTCATTCGCCGATTTTCTGGCGCATCACGCGCGGGTGAAAAGCGGTTCGGGTTACATCCCCTATCACTTCGCCGGACGCGAGGCGCTGCGCGCGATTGTCGAGCGGCTCGATTTGATTCTGGCTTCGGGCGAGAGCGATGCGTCGCTCGCGATTTGCGGCGGCGCTCAGTTTGGCAAGACGGTGCTGATGCTGAATCTGCTCGCGTACCTGGTCGCGGTGCGGTTCCGCAATGTGGGCTATTACCTGCCCGACGACGACCTGGTTTCGGGTCTCGTCGACGGCAAGTTGCGGCCCGATGTGCTGGACCAAATCCCGTGGCTGGCGCGGTTGATCGCGGTCGGCAAGACGCTGAATGCGTCGGGCCGCGCGGTGAATCGCAAGGGCGCGTTTCTCTGCACGGACGGCGAGCGGACGGCGTTGGCGTTCATGCGCGGGCTGGGAAAAATCCCGACATCGTTTTCGATGGATGTGGTGGTGCAGGACGAGAAGGACGATTTGCGGGAGGAGCACGCGCGCTTTTTGGCGGGACGGATGACGGCCTCGAATCTGCGCCTGACGCTGCTGATCGGAACGCAGCGTTACCACGGCGCCGGACAGAATCTCGCGTTTACGGAAGGGACGCAGCACATCGGGCTCCTAACATGTGCGGGCTGCGGCGCGCGGCATAATCCGGAGACGATGTGGCCGGGAATTTGCCGGCTTGAAATTCCAGAGAAGCCATCGTGCGAATGGCCACGGTTGACGGTCGAGGGACATTTTGAGCTTAGAACGAAGAACGTAGAACTTAGAGCTGGGAACACTGATTCCGACAGCTCTACGTTCTACGCTCCAAGCTCTACGCTCATTCCTTTCTCCCCCGGCCAGCGTTACGCGCTTTGCTGTCCCGATTGCGGCGCTGTTCTCGACCGTGAAAATCCGCAGTGGCATGCGCAGGCGCCGGAACGCGAGGCGCAGCGGCGCTGGAGTTATCGGATTTCGCAATTGCTGATTCCGGCAATCGACCTCGAGCAGATCGTGGCGGCATGGCAACAGGCGATTCGCGATCCCGAGCACATGACGGTTTTTTGCACGGACCGGCTTGCGCTGCCGAAATCGACGACGCAATCGCTGACGCCGGGAGTGCTGCAGGCGGCGAGGGGCAGTTACAGCTTAGAGCTGAGAGCGAAGAACGTAGAATTAGGAACTGGGGACGCTGAATCCGAGAGTTCTAAGCTCTACGCTCTAAGTTCTACGCTTCGTTACGCGGGCCTCGACATGGGCGACCAATGCTGGTTCGTGGCGCGGGCCGTGGACGAGAAGCCTCCGCACCAGGCGCGGTTGCTGTGGGCGGAGCCGATTGCCGCCGAGCGCGTGCGGACGCGGGTGCCGGAACTTTTCCGGCAGCTCGGACTGAGCGCGCTTTGCGTCGATGCGGGGCCGCTGCGGGATTTGTCGCGCGATCTGGTTTTTCTGCTCAACGGGCTGGATGAGGATTCGGTGCCGTCGTCGGATGATCCGGGGCGGAATATTTATTTTAGCGGTCGCGCGTCCCAAGGGGATGGGACATATAGGACAAATAGGACCGATGGGACGGAAGGCACCGTCGCACGGAGTGCGACGGCTACCCTGCATTGGCATGCCGCATCGGAGACGTGGCGCAATGCGCGGTGCGCGGCGGTGGAGTTCACGCAACGCGAAGGACAAGGTTTGCGTCACAAGCTGGCACGGACGCAGGAGGGTCGGCTCTATCCGCTGCTGGCGGCGCATCGCGACGAGACGATCGAGCGCGTGGTGCGGGAATTATTGCCGCCGGACGGCGCGCATCCGCGTCTGCTGGATCGGGCCGATGGAACAACGGAGCGGATTTCGGCGCAGCGTTTTATTTTGCCGATGCCGACGGATGAAACGCGCGCGACGCTCGATCTCTACGAGCGGCATTTGCTGGCGGGCGCGCGGCAGAAGCGGAGTGCCGATGGCCGGACGCTGCGTTATCTCGACAAATGCGAGAATCATTTTCTTTTGGCAACGGCGTATGCGGCGCTGGCGGAGTTGCTCGCGCCGGCGCGGGCCGAGACGCAGCCGGTGATGCCGGCGTTTCGCGGGATGCCGAGTCCGCGAATGCAAGCAAGACGCGAGAGGAGCGTTATTGGATGAAAAACTTAGAACTAAGAGCGCAGAGCTTAGAGCTGATCTGGCCGCAAGCGTTCTTAATTCTGCGTTCTAACTTCTACGTTCCAACTTTATGAAACCTTCGACTTATCTTCAAAATCTACAGCTCGCCACGAATTGGCGCGCGCAGTACAACCCGCTGCGCGGCCTGACGATCGCGCAGCTTGTCACGATGCTGGAAGCGGCCGAGCGGGGCAATTACGCCCGGCTGCAATGGCTCTATCGCTTCGTGGAAAAACGCAATTCGACGCTGCGGGCAGTGTTGCAGCGGCGGCAGGCGTCGCTGACCCGGCTCGACTGGGACATTCGTTTGCGCGATGCAGGCTCGGCGGCAACTTCCAATCCGCGCACGCTGGCGGCGCGGCAGGCGGCGGTGTTGCGCGATGCGTATGAGCGGATCGGAAATTTGCGCGAGGCGGTGACGTTTCTCGCGCTGGCCGAATTTCGCGGCTACGCGCATCTGGAGCGACACTTCGACCGGCAGGGGCGCACGGTCGCGCTGAAGCCGGTGCCGCAATGGTTCTGGGCGCGGCTCGGGCCGGATGCGCCGTGGCAATACAACGCGATGGCGCGGCCCGGTCTGCCGATGCCGGGCGATCCGGAGCTTGATCCGAAGCGGATTATTTTTCGCGAATGCGATTCGCCTGTCGACGAGGTTGCGGTGATCGCGCATGTGCGGCAAAGCCTGAGCCAGAAGGATTGGGACGGCTTTGTGGAGACGTACGGGCTGCCGCCGCTATTCCTCGAATTGCCGCCGGATATTCCCGCCGAGCGCGAGGTGGAATACCAGATGCAGGCCGAGGCGATTATCGGCGACGCGCGCGGTACGGTGCCGCACGGGACGCAGATTCACACGGTCGATTCGGGCGCTCGCGGGCAGAATCCGTTCGCGGAACATTTGCGTTACCAGGACGAGATGATCGTGCTGGCGGCAACGGGCGGAAAGCTGACGGCGCTGGCGGAGTCCGGCACGGGGACGCTGGCAGGCGCGGCGCATCAGCGGGCGTTCGACGATATCACGGAGTCGGAGGCGGCGCTGATCTCGGAGGTTTTTCAAGAGCAGTTCGACAGGCCGCTGCTGGAGCAAGTTTTTCCGGGCCAGCCGCAGATGGCTTATTTCGAGCTGGCCGCGACGCAGTCGCTCGATCCCGCGGATGTGATCGCCCAGGCGCTGACGCTGGCGCGGGCCGGTTACGAGATCGATCCGGCGGAGCTGAGCGAGAAGACGGGTTACCGCCTGAAGCTGCGCAATTACGCGCTGCTGCCGATTCCGAAGCCGCCGATGCCGGAGACGGAAACAGAGCCGGAACCGGTGGAGGAGGAGGTTTAATTTGGGTCAGGCCAGCAGACACGTCTGGCGTCGACTTTTTAATATATGAATACACCAACTAATTTTGAACCGGTGCCCGACGGCTGGTTTCACATTGCGCCGCACGGCACTTTTCCGCACCCGAACGGTGCGCTGCAGGTGATCGATGCGGAGGCGTGCGAGGCGATGCTGGGGACGTTTAACGAGGAGGCTCGGCAGCCGAATTTTCCGGGGCTGCTGGTCGACTTCGATCACTTCTCGCACGATCCGGCGCAGCCGACGACGGCTGCAGGGTGGATCGGCGCGCTGGAGCATCGCGACGACGGGCTCTATGCGCAGATCCGCTGGTCGGACCTCGGGCACCAGGCGCTGACGGGCGGTCGTTACCGGCTGGCGTCGCCGGTGTGGAACCGCGCCGATTGCGATCAGTGGACAGCGCCCGCGCCGGATGGCCGCGACGTGGTGCATTTGCGCCCGCGACGGCTCGACCGGCTCGCGCTGACGAATGATCCGAATCTGCCGGGCCTGGCGCCGCTGAGTAACAGAAAGGAAGAAGTTCCGAACTCTGCCTCCGTTCCTTCTGCCTTCTTCCTTCAACCTTCTTCCTTATCAACTATGAATCTTCGAACTGAAATTCTACAGGGACTTCACCTGCCCGGTGCGGCGACGGATGCCGATATTGTCGAGGCGGTGCGGAGTCAGATGGCGGAGCTCGAATCCTTGCGCAATCGCTGCCAGCGTCTCACCGAGACGCAGGCCGAGAGCGACCTGGAACGCTTCGCTGATGTGATTACGAATCGCGATGTGGTGCGCGCGCAGTTGCTCGCGAATCGGGACGGGACGCTGGCGCTGCTGAATGCATTGCGCCAGCCGGAACCGCCCGCGCCGATGCATCAGCCGCACCTGCACCGGCCCAATCTGCATTTGCTCAATCCGCTCGCGCCGGAACCCGATTCGGGCATCGCGCGTCGCGTGGCGAATCGCGCGCGGCAGCTCCAGAGCCAGTTGAAAATCGGTCATCACGCCGCTTTTCGGATGGCCGAAGGCGAGGCGGCGGAGACGGAGGTCGCGTGAAGGTTCACGTGCCGCTTCACCTCACGCCGGAATGGATTGCCCAGGAACTTTCGCGTCTCCACCAGGCGCGCGAGGAGGGTCGATCCGTGAAGACAACTTATTTACGTCCAAAACACATCAGCATTCGCGAACACATTGCGCTTGCTGAAAAATTACAAAAACTATGAGTCAATCCAATACCCAAGAAGGCGATCTTCTGCTGACGACAGGAGAAGATCTTTCAACATACGCCGACGTTCTCGTCGCGCCGTACAACAGCTCCGGCCTGCTGGTCGTGACGCGGCCTGCCGCGAATAACGATTATGCGCTTTATGTGCTTGTTTACGGCGCGGTTCCCGGAGGCAACGCGACGGTGCGTCCGCTGAGTCCGAACCGGACGGTGCGCGTGACGGCGAAGGGCGCGGGCAATCCGGGCGATCTGCTTGTGCTGGCCGATGGCGTGGCGAATGCCGCCGACAGGGGCAAGGTGCGGTCGAAAGCCGGGCTTACCGCCGGATCGGGAACGTACCGGCTGGTCGGCGTGGCCGAGGAGGCGTTCGTCGACGGGCAGCTTGTGCGGATGCGTCCGACGTTTGGGAACGTGACGGTTTAAGCCTTACCGACGACAGAAAATAGTTAGAGGTCCCTCGACAAGCTCGGGATGACCGAATTTTTATGAGTCGCTGACGCGACCCGTCGCACGGAGTGCGACGGCTACCGACTGAAGGTCGCTTCCTGTGACCTTCGGTCACCCGGGCAACCCAATAAAAAAGAAAAATATATATGCCTAGTTTATCCGCAATTACTTCAAGTCCGATGCTGCGGGAGTTCGCGCAGGGCGCGGCGCAGTCCGCTGTGCAGCCCGTGGCCGATTTCCTCGCGCCTACGGTGGAGGTTCCCACCAGCATTGGCCGCTACAAAATCTATACGGAAAAGAATCGTTTCGCCCCGCCGGATACGTCCCGCGCGATTGGCGGACGCGCGACCGTATTGAGCTTCGACGCGACCGATGCGACTTACAACTGCCAGCCGAATGCGCTCGACTTCCCGATCGATTTTCTCGAACAGATCGAAGAAGCCGCGCTGACGAATGCGCTCATGGAGGGCGCGACGATTGTGGCCGAGGTGGCCGCGTTGTGCCACGAGCAGAATGTGATCAATACCGCAATTTCCGCAACGACCGCCGGCGCACTGGCGAAGACGTGGTCGGGGACGAGCGGAAGCGATCCGATTGATGATATCGACGCGCAAATCCTCAACGTGATCAAGGCCGCTCGTTACGGTTCGCTCATGGGTGTCGGTGTGCTTTTCGGCGCCGGGGCCTGGAGACTTTTCAAGAATGCGCCCAATGTGCGCAGCCGATTCGTCGCGGCGGGGGATTATGCAATTCCCAACGTGACGCCAGCCGAGGCAACGAAGCTTTTCGTTGGCAATCCCGAAGTGCGGACGTCGTACATGGTGGTCGACACGACGAAAGAGGGTCTCGCGCCGAATGTGAGTTTCCTTCTGGATACATCGGTACTAATTTTTGCGCGGTTGCAAAATCCGACACGGCGCGATCCGTCGTTCATGAAGACGTTCCGGCTGATGGGAAACTATATGGTGCCGGGTTCGTATGTGCGCGATGACGGGCGCGTGGAGGTGGCGAAGTTCGACTGGAGTGAGGCGATCGCGGTGACGAATGGAACTGCCGCCCAGCTTTTGACTGTTTCCTAACCAAGTTGTGATTCCAAAATTTCAGGCTCGTCCGATCCGACCTGAATTTTGACGGAATTAACGGAATTATTTTATGTCATGGATAGCACCCGTTGAAGCGGATGTTTTAACTGTTCTCTCTGAAAACGAGCTTTCCACCTATCGCGCGGCGGCGACGGCGAGCGGTCAGGCTGATCCGCTGATGCCGACATTGGCGCAGGTGGTGGGTATGGTGCGCGGTTACGTGGGCGCTTATAAGCCGAATACGCTCGGGCTGCCGGACACGATTCCGCAAAAGCTGCTGGCGACGGCGCTCGACCTGGTGGCGGTGCGGTTGCCGCAGCGCGTCGGCGTGCCGCCGAAAGATGTGCGTCAGATGGCGGCGAACCGGGCAGTGCGCCTGCTCGAACAGGTGGCCGCCGGGACGTTTAATATAGAAGAGCCGGATAGTCCGACTCTGGAAACAACAGAAGCGCCGAGGCCGAGTATTATGGCGCGGCATCGGCATTTTACGCAACGCCAAGAGGAGGGCGTGTGAGAAGCGAAGAACGTAGAACGAAGAGCTCAGAACTGGGAACGGTTCTTGGTTTCAAGTTCTACGCTCTAAGCTCTTAGCTCTACGTTTATGTCTATATTAACTTCTCTACAACAAGAGGTCGCCGATTGCCTGCTGGCGGATCCGTTTTTCGCGTCGATTCCGGTGCTGGTGGAGCAGCCGCGCGATGTGTCGTACGAGTTGCAGATGAGCGTGGCGGCGGCGGGAACGTATGGCGTGGTGCTGGTGCCGCAGGCGCTGGTGAGTGCGCCCACCGCGCCGGGTCCGTTTTTCGATCCGGTGGAGATCGCGGTGCGGTTTCGCGAAAATATTCCGGTGGCCGACGGGCCGCACGCGCTGGAGGTGGCCGAGACAGCGCTGGCGCTGCTGCATCTCTACAGGCCGACGACGATCAACGAGGTAATCGTTGCCGCGCCGACGGCGCTGAAGGCGGTGAAGGAGCCGGATGTGGTGGCGTATGAGATCGCGGTGCGGACGCAGGCGGGCGCGAGTTACGCGGTGCCGCAGCTGGACGCGCCGGAGATTTCGATTGCGGGGACGGGTTGGCCGCTGACGGTGACGCTTTCGTCGGACCAGGCGGGCGCGGCTGTCTATTATACATTGGATGGTTCGCAGCCGGCGCCGCGCGGGCCGACTTCTATTCTATATACCGGGCCGTTTGCTATGGCAGCGCCTTCTCTATTAAGAACGCGGGCGTGGCTGGCAGGGTTTATGGCGAGCGCGGAGGCGAGGGCGAGCGTTGCGTGATTCTAAAGGAGAATTTTTGACGGAATAACGGAATGAACGGAATTTTTATGAGAGATGGCACGACCAAATTTCCAGGTTTGCAGGCGATCTCATCCGTCGCGAAAGATATAGAAGTAAAAAGCGAGAATGCAGTAATTGGCGATCAAAAGGACTATGAGTGTTCCAAGAAGAAAGTCGAAACTTCGGCGCGTTCTAACCCAAAGGGTCGTCATCAGGTGGCAGATATAGATCGCAGGGCCGGCATAGCACAAAAAAGCATGGATCCCAGGGCCTTCCCTCCCGGTGAATTGTGGAAGCAAGTTACTGAGAGGCAGCTCGAAGATGGTGCCGAGCATTACAGGAAACGTCACGATAAGCTCAGCCGGAGTCCTATAGAAAAACATTGCGAATATAATCAGTGGCCCAAAGCCCGCGGCAAGAATTCCGAACCACCAGGTGAGTCTGAGCCAACGGCTCGGCGCGTTTTTTTTTCCTCTATGTTTTTCCGGTTCGGTTTCCATGGGCTGCCTTGGTCTTTTCCCGTCCTAGCGGGGATGGAGGCGAAAGGCGAATGAGAAAAATGACTAGCGCGAAATGGTCCCGTCTTGGCGGGGCGCGGGGAGCAAGGGGCGTTCCCAAGCACGCGTGATGCAACTTGGGAACGAGGGGAAATGTCGCTCCGCGACCGACGGTCATAGACCGCCGCTACAGCTGACCGTCGCACGGAGTGCGACGGCTACCGGAAGGCAACGAACCAAACAGGGTCGGGACAGAGTTTGACCCTCCAGGAAAATATATATGTCAATAACACGAACAACTTTACTTGGCGGGCCGGCGGCGGCGACGTTTAACGGTCATACGTTTTTCGCGCACGACGGGATTTTGGTGACGCCGGCGCTGGAACTGGACGCGGTCGATTCGGACGCGGAGGGCGCGCTGGATGCGACGGTGTCGGGCGGGCCGGTGACGATCCAGTTTACGCCGAGCGCGCCGTTTGCCGATTTGATCGCGCTGTATCCCTATATGATTGGAACGCCGGGAACGCCGCTTTTCGGTTCAGCGGATACGCCGCTGGTTTTGGTGGCGGCGAATGGAACGCGGCTGACGTTTTCGGCGACGGCGATTGTGGAGATGCCGGATTTGACGTTGGGCGCGAGGGAGCCTGTAGCCGGGGCGGTGACATTCCTGGCGATTGGAGCGAGGTCGATGCCGATTTCGGCGGCGAATCGGTTGGTGGGGATTGATACGGCAGCGGTGCCGCTGGCTCCGTCGACGATGCCGCAACTGGCGGATGATTTTGAGATTACCTGGGGGATTGCGCCCTGGTTGAAGCTGCGCTCGCGTGACGGTGTAAAAGTGCATTTCGCGATGAAGACGTCGCCGGTGATTTCGGCGGCGAATGGGCTGTTGGATTTGACGCTCGATTCCCTGGCGGTGGAGGTGCGGTTTACACCTGCAACACCAGATGGCCCTGTCGAGGCGGATATTTTCAACGCGCTGGGGATGCAAGGTGGATTACCGGGGCGGTTGGTTTCGGCGGAGGCGCAGACGCTGGATGTGGCGGGAGAACATGTGTGGCTGCGGTTGCCGCTGGCGCGGCTGACGCGGGGCGCGCTGATGTTCGATGCGACGCATTCGCGCGTGGGCGAGCTGGTGTTTACGGCAGGCCGGGCGTTGCTGGGGGCGGAGTCCGAGGCGGAGGCGCTGGTGAGTTTGACGGAGGGGGAGCCGTGAAAAGCGAAGAGCTTAGAACGAAGAACGTAGAGCTGAAAACAGATTCACGTCTCGGCCTTTCCCTGAGTTCTACGTTCTACGCTCCAACTTCTTAGTTTATATCTATATGCGAATTTCTTTAAATAATGTCTGGCTGACGAACGACGGCGTTGCCGATCTACAGAGTTGGACGGATGCACACGATGTGGAGCTTAACGGGCGGCAGATTGTGCAGGATGCGCAATTTCTGCGCGCGGTGTCGGCGCAACCGCTGGCCCGTGGCAACCTGGTGAATCAATTGCGGTTTACGGTGACGCGACAGCACGTGAGCGTGGCGGAGGCGGCGGCGTATGCGCTGACGGCGTTCAGTTGGCTGCCGGGCAGCGGGACGGCGACGATTCTTTGCGGCGCGAGCGGCGAGGCGCTGCTGACGTGCACGTTTTCCGCCGTGCTGGAGGAGATGCCGACGTGCAGCTTTTTCGGGACGCGAACGGATGCGACTTTTCTGCTGCGCGGCGGGCTGATGACGACGAGCGCGGCGCTGACGTGCAATGGCGTGGATGCGGCTTCGTTCGCGACGGCGTACGGCTATGCGGCGGGCGGGACGATCGATGGCGGGAATCTCGCGGACGGGCTTTTTCCGGCGGGGCTGAATCTCGATGGAGGGGCTTTGTGAAAGGTAGAGGTGAGAAGGTAGAAGGTAGAAGTACTGATGTCTTCTCACATCGCCGCACCGGATTGGCCAGTCCTTCTTCCTTCTAACTTCTTACTTCAAACCTATTTTACTATGTCTCAAAAAATTCAAATTCGGCGCGGGGTTGAGGCTCAACGCGCGCTTATTACCCCGGATGCCGGGGAACCGCTTTTTACGACGGACAACAAGCAGCTTTTTATCGGCGACGGCGCGACGGCGGGCGGTCTGCTGGTGGGCGGCGGGTCGATGACGGGTTATGTGCAGAAATTTCGCGGGACGCAGGCGATTGCGTCGGGCGTGAACACCGTGACGGTGACCGGGCTGGGTCTGGCTGCCGCGCCGGGGCAGGTGCTGGTGACGGTGCGGAAGCTGACGGGCGGGCTGAATCTTTTCGCGACGGTGCGGGATGATTCGATCACGGCGGGCGGGTTCACGGTGGACCTGTCGGGGACGACGGACGCGACGACGTACAAGCTGGATTATCTGGCGGTCTTATGAGCAGCGTGTGGACGATTGTTGACGCGAATGGCGTGGAGAAGTCGGTGGCGGATTGGGGTCTGTGCAATGTGACGCGCGAGCGGATCAACCAGATGCCGGACGTGGTGACGTTTCGCGCGGAGGCAATGCCGAGCGATGCGAACCCGATTTTCGCGTTCGGTTCGACCGTGCGGATTTTTCAGAACGGGACGCCGTGGTTTTATGGACGCGTGGTGCAGGCGCCGGGCCGCGCGTCGGCGAAGGCGGAGGAGCAGCTTTACCGTTTGGCGGGGCCGTGGTGGTACCTGGAGAATATTGTTTTCCAGCAAATCTGGAAGACGACGAATGGGACGAGCGCAACGCTGATTCCGACGAACAAGAGCCGGTTGATTTTGAGCCAGGCGGCGGACGGGACGAAGCTGGCGACAGGCGCGGCGATTCTGGAAGTGCTGGCCTACGCGACGGCGCGCGGCGCGCCGATCACGGTGGGGACGATCACGCCGAACGCGATCGCGCCGTACTCGGAGGTGCTGGACCGGTCGTGCGCGGAGGTGATCCGGAATTTTCTGCGCTGGACGCCGGACGCGATGACGGCGTTCGATTACACAACGACGCCCTATCCGACGCTGTCGATTCATTTGCGGGCGGACGCGGCGACGGTGACGCTGCCTGCATATGGCGCGCCGGTTTCGGGTCTGGACCTGACGCCGCGGCACGATTTGCAAGCGCCGTCGGTGGTGCTGAAGTTCGAGCAGACGAACGATATCGACAACGATACGTTTACGTCGCTGATTGTGCAACCGGCTCCGGCGACGGCGACGGGCGACGAGCTGGGCGCGCTGGTGATGACGCTGGACCTGGCGGGGGCGCGGGCGACGTACCAGAAGCAGGCGGTGGAGACGGCGGTGATTCCGACGAGCGGGACGTCGTCGGAAGTGATTGATTGGTGGAAGGGGAAATTTCCGTGGTTGAAGGATTTCGCCAGCACGGATTTGGAGGTGGTTTCGGGAACGCAGACGGTGGCGATTGAGAACCCCGGGAATTATCCGGGGATTGCGACGGCGGATGTGCCGAACGAGTTGCTGTCGGGTTCGGTTTCGATGTGGATGAATCTGAACGCCGCGCCGCTGCTCGTGTCGTCGACGCTGCAATACACGGGCACGGCGACAAACGAATCGAGCGCGGTGTTTGACGCGTCGAACCAGCATGTGGTCTACACGCGGGTGATGGGAACGAACGCGGAGACGCAGACGTACAGCCGGCTGACCTCGGCGACGGCGGCGGAGCCGGTGCCGGAGGGGCTGGCGCAGGCGCTCTACAACGCGGTGAGCGTGTTGCAATACGACGGCGCGCTGGAGTTGACGGAGCAGGAGTGCTCGGGCGCGGCTGTACCGGGATTGCTGCTGAACCTGACGGGCGGGCGCGCGGAGTGGGCGTCGATGGCGGCACAAATTCAGCGGGTCGAGGAGCAGCTCGATCTGGGGCAGACGAAGATCACGGTGGGGCCGGCGAAGCATCTCGGGCACGCGGAGTTGACGGCATGGCTGCGCGCGAACCGGAACCGGCGGGTTTCATACCGGCTGAATGAACGGACAAGCGGCTCGGGCAGCGGAAACGCGGCGAAGGTGCAGGGAGGCGAGCAGTCGCCGCGATCGGATTCGGTGTTTCGGCCCTCGGCGGGAGGCGCGCCGGAAACGAACAGGCCGTTCGAGATTCTCGACGCGTCAAATACATCCGGGCTGATGGTGACGGTCAACGCGAATTCGTTTCTCCAGCAATCGCTGACGCCGAACGATACGTTTGCGATCACGGGCCTGGGCGCGGCGATCGCAGTGAGTGTCGGAACGCAGATCTGGCTGGAAATCGATTTCAGCGATTACGCGGTGACGGCGGCGGCGATCAATTCCGGGACGAGCGGCTGGAGCGGATTTCCCGCGCCGTTTGTCTGGAGCGGCACGGCACCGAACCAGGAGCTGACGACGACGTTTTTGTTGATCGGCTACGTGGTGGCGACGTCGTCGTCGCTGGACGGAACGACGATTACGGGCGGTCCGGCGAATGCGCCGGTGAGCGCGAAGATCATCCAGTGCGTGTCGCAGGATTTGCTGCTGCAGAATGTGGTGTTCAACGGATTGCCGGCGGTGTTTCCGTTCCCGAACCACGCGCCTTCGATATGAAATTCACTTATTTGTCGGATTCGTTTTTTCCTTTTGCGGTGCCGGAGAAGGATTCTTCTTTCGCCTCGAGTGTGGGGCCGCAGACGGTTTACCCGGTGGGGTTGAGCCTGGACGAGGCGCTGCAGATTTATTGGCGGGCGCAGAATTACCAACTGGTGGCATCGGGAAACGGCGTGCTGGGTGCGCTGACGCAGGCGCTGAGCGTGAACGGGCTTTTGCCGCCGCGCAACGCGGGCGTGGGGACGGACAGCTACTTCGAGGTGGATGGTTTTACGCCGGTCGGCCCGGGCGATCTGGTGACGGGAATGGGCATGCGCGTGGTGGTCCCCGGCGCGGGTACGATCACCGCAAGCGGCCCCGGCACGAGCGGCACGAACACGAGCGCGCTGTTTAATCTCCAGGTGAATCTTTTTTACCCGGAGTTTTTCATGCCCGACCCGGTGGTGCAGTACGAGGGGAAGTGGTGGCCGGCGATGAGCGTGTCCTGCGCGGTGACGAATACGGTGGCGCTGGCGTCGGGCGGGTCGCTGTCGATCGGGTACAACTGCACGACGTTCGATCCGGCGAGCACAACGGAGATCGGTTCGTTTTCATTTTTCGGAGCGGAAGTGCCGGTTTATTGCACGCGGCTGGCCCCGCCGAGCGGTCCTGATCCCGCGGAAACGCGGACGTTTTCGGGCGCGCTGACGGTGGCCAATGAGTGGGCGTGAATGATTGGGATGCGCTTCCTGTCGTCCCGCTTTTGAGGGCCGACCCGGGCAACAAGTAGCCCGGGCCACCCGAAAAGGCAGAGTAAATTTTTAAACCTTAACCTTTGATTTTATTATGAATTCATTTTTTTCATTGTCGAAACGGCGGGGCGCGATGCTGGCCTGTGTTTTTAGTGTGGCGTTAAGTTCCGTTGTGCTGCTTTGCGGCGCGGGCTCGGTGCCGGTGGAGAACCTTTTGCCGCAGGGCGCGATGCAGGGCGATCTTAACGCGGGCGGCCACAGCCTGACGAACGCGGCGACGGTGAGCGCGTCGAACGTGCGGATTACGGGACTGCTTTCGCAGTCGATCCTGGGCACGGATTCGAGCGGGAACCTGCTTGGCAATAATTCTTTGATTGAGAGCCAGGGCGCGCGGTGGGTGAAGACGGCGACGTTGTTTGGCACGTCGACAAATGTCGGGGAGCCGTCGGTTCTATATGAAGCGGGCACATGGATGATGTTGTTTTCGAGTATAGATAACACTGTTCATAAGGCGACGTCGACGGCGCCAGATTCAGGATGGACGGATCAGGGAACGGTTATCACGGGCCCAACGGGGTTCGCCGGTCATGGCAGAATCTCGAATGTTGACGGCACTCTTTATTACCTTTGGGGTAATTTCAATACTCCTGGTTCCCTCCGCTATGTGACATCGACGGATAACGGCAATACGTGGTCTTCGCCGGGCGTTATCCAGCTTGATGCGCCGGGCGGGAATATGATCTGCATGAATCCCCGAATGATTCATGATGGGGCGGTTTACCGTATTTTTGCCGAGCGCGACAGCGGCGACTATACGACAAGCACCATCGCGGAATACACCTCAACTTCCGCGCTGGGCGCGTATGCGCCGCTTTTTGTTCCGCTCACCAGCTTGCTGGCGACTTTCCCGACAGTCTGCGCGCCGGACGTGATTCGGATTGGAAGCCAGTGGGGGATGTATTTTCACTCGCAGGAGGTGGCTGGCACGCGAAGCCAGATTTATTTTGCGACCAATTCAGATTTGGGAACGGATAATTGGACGCCCGCGCCCGGGCCAGTGATTCCACTGACGCCGGAGGATCAGATTTTCGGCGTGCCTGCCGATCAGGTTGGCAATCCTGAAGAAGTTGAGGTGAATGGCGTCTCTTATATGTTTTATGATAGAGAAAGTCCCAATACTTACGGGACGATTTGTCTGGCGACTTATGCGGGGACGACGCTTTCGATTCTTTCGCCGAATACCGATATTGATGCTCATTTGATTAATGGCGAGCGGGTCAGCAGCCTGATTAATTTCGATTATCCGCCGAACGAGCCGTACGGGCTGATGCAGTTCGACGGGAACAATAATATAACCATTGGCGGCGGCGGGACGGCCACCTTCAACGGCGCGGTGAACGTGAATGGAACCCTGACGGCGACAAGCTATTCGGGCCTTCCATCATCGAAGCTGCAATATATATATGAGCCTTACGGCATTGTGGGCTCGGGCTATTATGCTGTTGACCCAATAATCAACGGGGCGACGTGGATACAAACGCTTGATCCGACTCCTTTCGATGGGGAGACATGCGTATTTGGCGATCCCTATGGGACTTGGGCGACAGGGGCATGGGGATTCGGCCCAAATTACGGAAGCAATCTTCTGATCTACGGGCCGGATTATTCAGGCACGCCGTGCACGACGCCTTACACAAAACTCACCTATATCTATAGCACTCAATACGCGGGTTGGTACTGCTTTCAGACGACAGGATCATTTTAAATTTATGAAATCTATATTAAAATCCAAAACAGGGTCGGCACGGCAGGCACGCCTGTCGATGGCCCTCTCTATTGTGCTCGCGCTTGCTTTTAGCTGCGCCGGGCTGAACCTGAATGCCCAGACAACGAATGCGCCGGCGGTCACGCCGACGCCAACACCGACGATTGCGGTGATTCAACCGGTGGCGACACCGTTGACGAATGCGCCCTCGGTGACACCGCCGACCGTGAAATATTCGCGGCTGATCGTGCCGGTGCCAGCGGCGCAGGCGTCACCTTTCCATGCGTTAATCGTCCAGCTTCATTCGCAAGCTGGCGCGCGAATTCCAGCGGGAGCCGTGATTTCGTCGGGAACCTTCGTTGTCTACAACGATGGCTCGATGCTTTATGTCGCGGCCCTCTGCCAGCCTTCGCAATTGCCGGCGCCGAGGCCCGCGCCGACGCATTAGGAGGAAGGTAAAAGGGTAAAGGCAAAAAGGCGGCTGTTGCGAGGGTTCGCGGCAGCAGCCGAAAAAGATGCGCCACGCTCTCACGAGCGCGGCCACGCAAAACAAAATCTATGACACACAAAATGAAGTATCTATTCGAGGCGGGACTGACCTGCCTTATTCTGAGCCTGACAGCTTGCGGGACGACCGGTTCGAGCGCCTCCTCCACGACGGGGACGGCGGCGGGAATCTCGTCGAGCAGCACGACAGCTACCTCGGGGACAACGGCGTCTGCGGTGATCGAGGCGGCGCTGCCGCTGGTTCGCACAGGCGCGGCGGTGGTGACGGGCGCGGTGCTGGATTTCGCGGTGCAGCAGAGCAGCACGCGGACGCGGCTGGCGAATGAAATGTACGCGGCGGCGAATGCGGTCTATTCGATGACGGGCGGGACGTTTCCGAGCCCGGCGCAATTTCAGACGAGCATTCTGGCGTTTGGCGGGTCGCAGACGGACGCAAGCTACGCGCAGTTCTCGACGGCGATCGCGGGGCTTTACGCGTCGTATTATCCGAAGTTGATCACGGGCGACGCGAAGACGGCGAGCGATTTGCTGAACGCGATTGCGGGCGGGATCGAGGACGCGACGCAAAGTTATGTGACAACGCCCACGCCTTCGATAAGCGGGACGAATTCGGCAAACGGAACGGATGGGGCTCTGACGGCAACGACTGCGCCGGCGCAAGGGCCTGCACCGGCTACCCTGAATGTGGCAAACACGGCGGTGAGTTTTTAATCCATGAGCGAGATCATTTTTCTTGGAACGGGGAAGATGAGCGTTTTCGGCGGTCCGGCGGATGAAGGCGTCGGGCCGCACGAGGACCTGGCGCTGATCGGGCCGAGCGACCTCGGAATTTGGTGGTACTCGTGTCTGTTTCTGCCGGATCAACCGGCGGGGACGACGGGGCTGGCACGACGGTTGAATCCGCGCGCGTTTTACCTGGCGATGCGGTGGGACTACGCGGCGTGGCCGAAGGATTTTCTGCGTCACGCGGTGGTGAAGCTGATCAACCCCGCGAATGGGCTCTATGTGTTCGCGCGGCCGGTCGATTTCGGGCCGGGAGACGGGAGCGTGATCGACGGGCAGCCGACGCCGGACACAGGGCGGATCGCGGATTTATCGCCGGGGGCGGCAACGGCGCTGGGCTTGCAGACGGATGATGTGGTGCGGTGCGAGTTGGTGGGATGAAAAGGGATTTTGCGGACGGCGGTAATTGTGGCGGCGGTGTGTGGCCGCCGCTACAATGGCGGACGATGGCTACGGATTTGAAATCAACTGACACACCGATCTTTCTTGTGGGCGCGACGGGGACGGGGAAGAGCGCGGGGGCGATGGAGGTCGCGCGCGACTGGGCGCGGGCTGGGGTTCGTACGGCCGTTCTGTGCATGGATGCGATGCAGGTTTATCGCGGGGCGGATATCGGTACGAGCAAGCCGACGGCGGCCGAGCGGGCGGAGGTTCCGCATGGAGGGCTGGATTTGGCGGAGCTCAGCACCAGCCCACACGCTCGGTTTGATGTGGCGCAATATCTGAAGCATGCGGAGGCGTTTTTGCGGGAGCAGCGCGAGGCGGGTCGGCGGGTGATTATTGTGGGGGGGACGGGGCTTTATTTTCGGGCGCTGACGCGGGGGTTGTGCGAGGCGCCGCAAGGTTCGGAGGAATTGCGGATGGAGCTGGCCGGGCTTTCGGTGGAGGAGTTGCGGGAGCGATTACGCAAGGTCGATCCGGGTATGCTGGAGCGGATTGACGCGTCGAATCCGAGACGGCTGGCGCGGGCGATTGAGGTGATGGAATCGACGGGGCGTTCGTTGCGTGAGTGGCAGGAGGAGACGCCGGAGCCGCTGGTGCGGGAGTACACGGCACTGTGGATTGAGCGCGAGAAGGCGGAGCTTTCGCAGCGGATCGAGGCGCGGGTGGAGGCGATGTTTTCCCAGGGGTGGGTAGATGAGGTGCAGAAGTTGGTGGAGCGGTATGGGCTGGAAGCGGTGCAGAGGTTTGCGGGGATTGGGTATCGGGAGATTGCGGAGGGGCTGAGGGAACCGGACCAAATTTCCAAATCAACCAAATTTCCAAATTTTGAGGAGGGGGGAGGCAAAAAGGCAAAGAGAGGGTCAGGACGGAGTCTGACCCTCCAGGAGGCCCTGAAAAGTGACATTTGCGTGTCGACGCGCCAATACGCGAAGCGTCAGTTGACTTGGTTCGCGCGGGAGCCTATTTTGCAAAAAGTGATGCTTACCGGAAATAAGCCCCTTTCCGAGGCACTGCGCGTTGCAGTCGCTGCGCACGGCAGGTGCTGCGCACGGCAGTAGCCCTCTTTACTTTGAAAGCGTCCCACCTGACTTCACCCCCGCCGGGAAACGAGCGCGCCCTTTTAGTTGGCTTGGAATTGCCGGACGACAGCAAGTGGGACCACGCGGAGTCGCTGCAGGAATTGGGCGAGCTGGTGAAGAGCGCCGGAGGCGATGTGGTGGATACGGTGATCCAGCGGCGGGCCGCGCCGACGGCGGCTTATTATATCGGGCCTGGCAAGGCGGCGGAGCTGGCGGAGTTGTGCCAGAAAGAAAATGTGGGGACGGTGATTTTCAACGACGAGTTGAGTCCCGCGCAGAGCCGCAACCTGGAAAAAGTTTTTGAGCGGAAGATTCTCGACCGGACACAGTTGATTCTCGATATCTTTGCGCAGCGGGCGAAGTCGAAGGACGGCAAGCTGCAGATCGAGCTGGCGCAGTTGCAATATTTGCTGCCGCGGCTGACAGGAATGTGGACGCATTTGTCGCGGCAGAGCGGCGGCATCGGGATGCGGGGTCCGGGCGAAACGCAGCTCGAAGTTGACCGGCGGCGGGTGACGGAGAAGATCGCGCGGCTTTCCCGCGAGCTGGACGAGGTGCGGCAGCAGCGCGGCACGCAGCGCGCGGGTCGGCTGCGGCAGCACTGGCCGATTGTATCGTTTGTGGGCTACACGAATGCGGGAAAGTCGACGCTGCTGAATAAGATGACGCATTCGGAGGTCTACGCGGCGGACCAACTTTTCGCGACGCTGGACCCGACGACGCGGCAGTTTGTTTTACCGAATAAGCAAAAGCTGTTGCTGACGGACACGGTGGGATTTCTCAAACAATTGCCGCACCACTTGATCGAGTCGTTCAAGGCGACGCTGGAAGAAGTGGCGCAGGCGGACTTGCTGCTGCATGTGGTGGATTTAAGTCACCCGCTTTACGAGCAGCAAATGGCGGCGGTGCAGGTGGTGCTGGAGGAGTTGAACGCGTGGGGCAAGCAGATGATCGTTGTGTTTAACAAGATCGACCGGGTGACGAATCCGGCGCTGATCGAGCATGCGCTGCACAAGCATCCGCACAGCGTGGCGATTTCGGCGGTGACGGGCGATGGGCTGAACGGATTATTCGAGGAGATCGAGCACCAGGTGAAGTCGTGGCGGCTGCGGGTGAAGCTGGTGATTCCGAATCACATGACGGCGCTGGTGGCGGAGCTGCACCGGGTGGGGCGCGTGCTGGATATCAGCTACCAAGGGGACAAGATCGCGCTGACGGCGCATGTACCGCCGCAGTTGCAGGGTAAAATTAAACCCTTTATGGTGGCGGACGATGACGGCGACTTCGATGCGCGAACTTCCACCGGCGGAACGGCCGAGGGAGAGGCTGCTGAACCAGGGAGCGAACGCGCTGAAGACAGCCGAGCTCCTCGCCATCCTCTTGCGCACCGGAACAAGCGGGCGTCCCGTTCTCGATCTCGCTGATTTTTTGCTGGCGCATTTTGGGTCGCTCGAAGCGCTGAGCCGGGCATCGGTGGCAGAGCTGGCGCGCGTGAAGGGCGTGGGGCAGGCGAAGGCTATCGGGTTGAAGGCGGCGTTCGCGCTGGCGGCGCGGCTGGCCCGAAGCGAGGCGGAAGCGCGGTCGATTGAGACGCCGGAGGATATTTCCCGGCTATTGGGCGAGGAGATGCGGCTGCTCGATTACGAGAGCGTGCGGGTGATTTGCCTGAATACGAAGCATATGGTGCTGGCCGTGGAGGAGGTGACGCGCGGGACGCTGAATGAGAGCCTGTTTCATCCGCGCGAGGCGTTTCGCCCGGCGCTGGCTCGGCAGGCGCATGCGGTGATTTTGGTGCACAATCATCCGTCGGGAAATCCGCAGCCGTCGGATGCCGATCTGCATGTGACGCGGCGGATGAAGGAGGCGGGGGAGTTGCTGCAGGTGGCGCTGCTGGATCATGTGATTCTCGGTGCGCCGCGCAAGGGAGTGGAGAAGAATTATTTTAGTTTTCGGGATGAGGGGCTGTTGTGAGAGGGAGGCAGGGAAGCAGGACCAAATTAACGAAAATGGAGAGATGGAACAGCCACCCGGCCAAAAATCATTTCATTGATTGCGAGGAAAAGCGGGCAGGCACGCGTTGAAACAGTAGCTTTGGACATCATTCGTTAAAAAAACGCGTAGCCAGAAATCTTTTTAAGCTTTTTAGGCCAAATAGGCTCTGCAGTGCTACCGCCTTATTCCCGAATGTGTTAAAATCGCATCCATGAAACAACTTTGCTCCAAGCCTCCACCCCGCTCCGTTACCAATTCGGATTCCCACTTGCGCCAGTTTAACCGAATCCCATTCGCTCCATTCGCCTGATTCGCCTGATTCGCTTATTTTTTTCGCGAAAAAGGGAAAACGTGGCGACCGTAATCAAAATTCCCTCGTTCCCAAACTTTGGAGACGAGGGGAAAAATATAATGGAAATGCATAAACTGATCCTTCGACAAGCTCAGGATGACGGATTTTAATTTGGAAAGTTCCGAAATTCCGTTCCGCAATAATTTGGTTAATTTGGTAAAATTTGGAAATTTGGTTATTCTGATTCTCCTTTCTTATGAGCACACAGATTCATGCGACGGCGTTGGTGGATTCGGCGGTCGATTTGGGCGCGGAGGTGAGCGTGGGGCCTTACGCGATTATCGAGTCGGGTTGCGTGATCGGCGATCATTGCGAGGTGCGCGCGCATGCGGTGCTTTGCAAGGGGACGCTGATGGGGCCGCACAACCAGATCGGTTACGGGGCGGTGATCGGCGCGGAGCCGCAGGACCTGGGTTACAAGGGAGGGCGGTCGTGGGTGGAGATCGGCTCGGGGAATAAGATCCGCGAGTATGCGACGATTCATCGCGCGACGAAGGAGGAGTCGGCAACGTCGATTGGAAATAATAATTTTATCATGTGCGGGGTGCATGTGGGCCACGATGGAGTGATCGGCAACGGGACGATCCTGGCCAATAACACGCTGCTGGCCGGCTATGTGGAGGTGGAAGACGGCGTGTTCCTGGGCGGAGGGACGGTGGTGCATCAGCATGCGCGGATCGGAACGCTGGCGATCACGCGGGGCGGGACGCGCGTGGGCAAGGATGTGCCGCCGTATTTCATGGCGGTGGATGTGAACGAGGTGAGCGGGATCAATCGGATCGGGTTGCGGCGGGCGGGGCTTTCGCACGAAACGCGGCGGGCGATTCAGGCGGCTTTCGAGCTGCTTTATCGCTCGAACCTGAATGTGACGCAGGCGGTGGAGGAGCTGCGGCATAAATTTCACGTTCCGGAAATTGCGCATTTGGTTGATTTTATCAGGAAGTCGAAGCGGGGGATTTGCCGAGGATATCGTGACCGGCATGTGGAGGATGAGGACTAGGGGCTCTTGCGAGCAGGGCTGCAAAATATGGCGCTGACTCCGGAGATCGAGGCGGGAGGGTTGAAGGCTTACGAGCAGGCGCGAGCGTTTGAGCGGCTGCGGTCGTGGCGTTTGCCGGTGTGGTATGCGCTGTTTCCGCTGGTCCAGGCGCTCATGAGCATCGCGCTGTGGGTGACGGGGCGCACGATGATGGCCGGTGTTGGTTTTCTCGTGGCCGTTTTGCTGACCTGGCTGATGTGGTGGCAATGGAAAATGCTTTGCGCGCGCCATGCGGGGAATCTGCGATTGCTGGTGGAGTTGGAGAAGACGTATGGCGATGAATTGCCGTGGGTGAAGATGGAGAATCATTTCGCGGAGTTGGAGAAGTTGAAGAAAGACTGCGGAAGGCAATGACGGAATTACCAAATTATTCCAAATTAACGGAATTTTTGAGGGAATTAGAAAAGGCAGATTGAACCCATGCGTTTCAACCGTCCCACCGGGACGAGGCGATTCCGATTTCCACACAACCCGGCGATAAATCGCCGGGCTACTTTCGGGCGTCCCTTTCGGGACTTCAGATGACCGGGCTGGCGAGGTAGCGAATGAGGTCCCATATCCAGTGGCCGGCGTGGAGGAGCGTTTGGCCGAAGAGGAACATGCCGAAGAGGATGGCGGAGACGACGAGGGAAAGGAGGGTCCAAGCCCGGATGTAGAGTTGGTTGTAGGCTGGAGGTTCGGCGCTCATGGGGGAAAGGTAAAAGGGAAAAGGAAAAAGGCAAAAGTTAAAATGCGCGCGCGGAGCGGTTGTCGGATTCAGTCAGGATCAGGACGGAGTCTGACCCTCCAAGGGAAGGCAGAGGCGGCGGCTCAACTCACGCGGCTTTGGGGAAGATGCTCTGGCGGGCGGCCATGGCGGTGAAGAGGCCGCGTTGAGCGAGGAGCTGGTCGAAGCTGCCCTGCTCGACGATGCGGCCTTTGTCGAGGACGAGGATGTTGTCCATGGAGCGGAGGGTGGAGAGGCGGTGGGCGACGCAGATGACGGTGCGGTTTTCGGCGAGGTGGTCGATGGCTTTCTGGACTTCGGCTTCGGATTGAGAATCGAGCGATGCGGTGGCTTCGTCGAGGACGAGGATGGGGGCGTTGCGGATGAAGGCGCGGGCGATGGCGATGCGCTGGCGCTGGCCACCGGAGAGGCGCTGGCCGCGCTCGCCGAGAGGGGTGTCGTAGCCTTGCGGGAGGGCCTCGATGAAGGCGTGGGCATGGGCGCCGCGGGCGGCGGCGATGACTTCCTCGCGCGTGGCGCCGATTTTGCCGAGGGCGATGTTTTCGGCGACGGTGGCGTTGAAGAGGAGGATGTCCTGGCTGACGAGCGCAAGGTGGGTGCGGAGATCGGAGATGCGGAGGTTTTCGAGGGGGACGCCGTCGACTTTGATCTGGCCCGCGGTGGGATCGTAAAAGCGGAAGACGAGGTTGATGAGGGAGCTTTTGCCGGAGCCGCTTTCACCGGCGAGGCCGAGTCGCCGTCCGCGCGGGAGGGTGAAAGTGATATTGGTGAGGACGGGGTCGTAGCCGTAGGAGAAGTTGACGTTGTGGAATTCGAGGGCGCGGGTGAAGGCCGTCATGGCAACGGGATTTTCGATTTCGCGGACGGTAGGCTGGAACTTGAAGAGGGCCATGAGCCGTTCGAGGGAGATGCTGACCTGGGTGAAATAGACGCCAATGCTGTTGAGTTTTTTGACCGGACCGCTGAAGGCAAAGAGGGCGGCGATGAAGGCGGTGATGGTGTCGAAGTCGCGATGGGTCCAGACGGCGTAAAGAAGAACGGCGCTGATGCCCATGGCGGAAAAGGTCTGGACGATGGGGTTGAGCATCTCGCGGCTTTGCGTGCTCTTCATGGTGTAGTGGGCGGATTGCCGGCCGGATTTGAGGAAGGCCTGGGCGTGGATTTCCTCGAGTCCATACGCCTTGGTGATGCGGACGTTTTGGAAGGATTCCATGGTGAGGTTGCCCTGCCCGATGTTGGTGGCAAAGTCGCGGCGGCCCAGTTCCTTGACTTTTTTTGTGACCATGCGGGTGGGGATGATGCAAAGAGGGGTGAAGATGAGGGAGATGACGGTGAATTTCCAATCGATGACGAGCATGGCGATGAGAAGAGAGATGAGGGTGCTGGGTTCCTTGACCATGTCGGACAGGCCGAGCTTGAGAAAGGTGTTGAGGGAGGCGCCGTCGGATTCGATACGGGCGATGAGTTCGTTGGTGGTGGTTTTCTGGAAGAAGTCGAGCGAGAGGGAGCTGACTTTGCGGAAGGCGTCGATTTTGACGTCGTTGGTGATGCGCTGGCCGCTCCAGGTGAGGAGATAACTGCTGCCGTAACCGAGGATGCCGCGGATGATGACGGCCAGGGGTATGAAAAGAAAGCCGCCGAGGCATTGCTTCCAATCGAGATCGCGCCCGCTCAAGGGCAGCCACGGGTCGATGAGCATGAAGAATTTTTCCTTCAGGGTGGCGCCACTGGCCTTGAGGGAGTGGATCATGGCATTTTCAGACTGTTCCTTTTTTGCGGCCTTGGCGGCAGCTTTGGCTTGCTCGCCTTTTTCGATGACGGTTTCGACATCGGCGGGTTTGGCGACGCGATGAACGAGCGTATAGACGCTGCCGACGAAGAGGCCGTTGGAGACACCGAAAAGGACGCCCAGGACGATGCCGAGGGTGAAGCGCAGCCAGTACCGGCGAAGATAGGTCCGGGAAAAACGCGCGGTCTCCAGAAAGGTATTCATGGGGTGACCGGGCAGGATAGAGGATTGCGGACGATTGGACAAGCGCGGGCGGAGGCAGAGAAAGGCCGGTTTCGCACGGAGGACTGCAGAGGGCTGAAGAGGGTCAAGCGACTGAAAACAGGGGCGGAGATCTTTTTTCCGATGCGTGGCTATCAAGTAAGAAGCAGGGAATGTTCTCGATTTCGCGGGCGATGATTGGGCAGAGTAAGTGTTTCCCACTCATGCCCGATCATTCCTCCCCTACCCTGCCGCAAAAAATTCTGGTAACTGGAGCCGCCGGCTTCATTGCTTCGCGCGTGTGCGCCCTGTTGCACGGACAGGGCCGCGAGGTGACCGGGCTGGATAATTTCAACGACGCCTACGATGTGCGGCTGAAGGATTGGCGCTGGGCGCAGTTGAAAAATCTCGCCGGGGTGGATTTGCACCGGCTGGACCTGACGGATGTGGGCGCGCTGGAGCGGCTTTTCGAGAAGCACGCGCAGGCGGGAAGCGGCGCGCCGTTTGACGCGGTGGTGAATCTGGCCGCGCGGGCGGGCGTGCGGGCGTCCGTGGAGAATCCCCGAGTTTATGTGGAGTCGAATGTGATGGGGGCGCTGAATGTGTTGGAGATGTGCCGCAAGTTTGGCGTGAAGAAATTTGTACTGGCCTCAACTTCGAGCCTTTATGGCAAGGAGCACCCGACGCCTTATCGCGAGGATATGAACACGGACCACCAGCTTTCGCCCTATGCAGCGACGAAGAAGGCGGCGGAGGCGATGGCCTACACGTATCATTTCCTGCACGGGATCGATGTGAGCGTGCTGCGTTACTTTACGGTTTACGGGCCTGCGGGGCGTCCCGACATGACGCCGCTGCGGTTCGTGCAACGGATTCGCGAAGGGCGCGCGATCACGATTTTCGGAGACGGCACGCAATCGCGGGATTTCACATATGTGGACGATATTGCGCAGGGAACGATGGCGGCGTTGCGGCCCGTGGGATGCGAGGCGTTCAATCTGGGTTCGGACGAGCCGCTGAAGTTGAGCGCGATGATCAATTTGATCGAGGAGTTGACGGGCGAGAAGGCAAAGATCGAGTACCGCCCCTGGCACCCGGCCGACATGGCGGCGACGTGGGCCGATATTTCGAAGGCGCGCAAAACGCTGGGGTGGTCGCCGCAGACTGTGTTTCGCGAGGGGATGCAGCGGCTTGTGGCGTGGTACGACGCGAATCGCGCCTGGGCGAAAGAGATCGATACGGATTGAGTTCGCTCACCTGTAGGATTAGCCGCGAAAGAACACAAGAAGACTGAGAAGAAAACAGGCTGCTCTTCCTTTATGTTACCCCCATTGTTTGTGAGTCAATGGGGGTAACATAATATATTGTAATGTAATTTCTATTGGAAGAATGGTTGTGGATCAAGCATTCCCTTGGAGTCCTCGGATGCGCAGAGCGCGGCACGCCCATGCCTAATGAAAATGGAATCCGATGAAGAATCGGGGGACGACGACAACCGGCGGAGGCGGACCGTAGCCGGGAGGCGGAGGACCGTAATAATAAGGTGGGGGCGGTCCCGCGACATAGCCGGGCGGAGGCGGCGTGGGCGCGGGGACCCAGTAGATATTCGGATTATTCCGGAGGTCACTGAATTGGTCGGCTTGCACCGCGATGGAGGAAATCAAAAGCAGAGCGAGTGCGGGCAGAAGGCAAACGATTCGCTTTTTCATCATAAGAATAGACGCTTTTCGGGGCGTTTTGTTTCAAAAAAAGGGAGATTAGTGGGCTTCAAGCCAGTTCGCGCCGAGGCCGGTCTCGACTTCGATGGGGACGGGCAGGTCGGGCAGCGCGTGCTTCATGCGGTCCTGGACGACTTCGAGGACGCGTTCCTTTTCGGGCAGGTAGAGATCGAAGACGAGTTCATCGTGGACTTGAAGGAGCAATTTTGTGCGCCAATTTTCTTCGCGAGCGACGCGGGCGATTTGCACCATGGCGATCTTAATCAGGTCGGCGGAGGAGCCCTGGATGGGCATGTTGATGGCGTTGCGCTCGGCGGCGGCGCGGACGGTGGCGTTGGCGGAACGCAGGTCGGGTAGGTAGCGGCGGCGGCCGGTGATGGTTTCGACGTAGCCGCGCTCGCGGGCATGCGCGACGGTGTCGGTCATATATTTTTTGATGCCGGGATATTGCGCGAAGTAGCCGTCGATGAGCACTTTCGCATCGGAGCGTGGGATGCCAAGGCGTTGGGCGAGTCCGAATGCGGAGATACCGTAGCTGATGCCGTAGTTGACCATCTTCGCCTGGTTGCGCTGCGCCTTGGTGACGTCGGCGAGCGGCAGGCCGAAGACGCGCGCGGCGGTGGCGCGGTGAATGTCCTCGCCGCTGGTGAGGGCCTCGAGCAGGCCGGGATCCTGCGTGAGGGCGGCTAGGATTCGCAGCTCGATCTGGGAGTAGTCGGCGGAGAGGAGTTTGTAGTCGCCCTCGCGCGGAACGAACGCGCGGCGGATTTCGCGGCCCTGCGCGGTGCGGATCGGGATGTTCTGCAAATTGGGGTCCTGCGAATTGAGGCGGCCCGTGCTTGTGGCGAGCTGGTAAAACGTGGTGTGGATGCGGCCATCGACAGGCGAGATGGCGGCGGGCAACGCGATGATGTAGGTGGAGAGGAGCTTGCTGGCTTCGCGGTATTCCATCACCTCGGCAATAATGGGATGCTTCGGCGCGAGCGCAGAGAGCGTGGCTTCGTCCGTCGAGAATTGGCCAGTTTTTGTTTTCTTCGCGTTGGGATCAAGGGCGAGTCTGCCGAAGAGAATTTCACCGAGCTGTTTGGGCGAGCCGATGTTGAAGTTGGTTCCGGCGTGCTGGTAGATGGAGGCTTCCAAACGCACGATTTCGGCGCGCAGTTTCTTGCCGACATCTTCCAACGCGATGGGATCGAGGCGGATGCCTTCGTTTTCCATTTCGGCGAGGACCGGCATAAGCGGCAATTCGATTTCAGTGAAGACGCGTTCCTGGCCCGATTCTTTCAGCTTCGGGACGAGGACGGCGTGGAGTTGGAGGGCGAGGTCGGCGCGTTCCATGGCGCGGCGAGCGCTGAGTTGCGCCGCGTCGGGTGATTCCATGGCGGCGAGGAAATCCTGCTGGCCGGAGGTTTTTTCTTCTGGAATAGGCGCGTAGTTGAGGAGCGATTCGGCGGCGAATTCGAGGGTGTGCCGGAGGTCGGGGAAGATGACAGCGTGGGCGAGGGCGGTGTCGAAAGTGCTGCGCACGGCAGCAGGTAGCAGAGCGCGAAGGCCGGGTTTGAGATCGTGGCCGATGAGGGTTTGCGCCGGAGAAGAATTGAGATCGAAAAAACGGTTCGCGTTGAAAGCAATGTAGTGGGCGCGTCCCGGTTGATCCGAGCAAGCCATCCCGCGGAGAGCGCCTTTCGCATCGAGATCGAAGGCGAGGGCGAGATTTTTTGTCTTGGTCCAATCTTGAGTGAGTTTTTGTTGCGCGCGCTCATCTGCGACGATTTGATAATCGGGCTTTACGTCGTCGATGGTGCGGAGGGCGGCGGGGAAGGGCGGGATCGGAGGGTGTTGCGGGGATTCAGTTTTTGGCGATGTCGCATCGCTGGGTAGCCGTCGCACTCCGTGCGACGGTTCAGCGTTTTCCGTTGGCACCTCCGTCGCACGGAGTGCGACGGCTACCTCACCACCCCTGCCCGCTTTGAAGGAATCACCAAAGAGGCGGCGACCAAGGGTGTTGAATTCGAGTTCAGTGAAGAGAGCGCGCAGGGCCGGCTCGTCGCGCGGGCCGATGCGGAGGACTTCCGGCTCGAAGGGGAGCGGCACGTTGACGTCAATGGTGGCGAGGCGTTTGGAGAGGATGGCCTGGTCGCGGAATTTCTCGAGCGATTCCTTGAGCTTCCCCTTCTGCTCGGCGGCGTGGTCGAGGGTGTTTTCGAGCGAGCCGTATTGCGCGATGAGTTTTTGCGCGGTCTTTTCGCCGACGCCGGGCACACCGGGGATGTTGTCGGACGTGTCGCCCCAGAGGCCGAGGATGTCGCGGACCTGGTCGGCGCGCTCGATGCCCCATTTGGCGAGGACTTCAGGGACACCGAGAATTTCCGCGTCGTCGCTCATGCGAGCGGGGCGATAAATGAGGACGTGGTCGTTGACGAGCTGGCCGAAGTCCTTGTCGGGCGTGACCATGTACGTTGTAAAATTTTTCCCGGCGGCTTCACGCGCAAGGGTGCCGATGATGTCGTCGGCTTCGTAGCCGTCGAGTTGAAGCACGGGCAGGTTGAAGGAGCGGACGAGGCGCTTGACGTCGGGGATGGCGGCGCTGAGTTCCTCGGGCATTTCCTGGCGCTGGGCTTTGTAGGCGGGAAATTCCTTGTGGCGGGCGGTGGGCGCGGCGGTGTCGAAGACGACGGCAAGGTGCGTGGGCGCCTGTTTGGAAATCAGTTCCAAGAGGGTATTGGCAAAGCCGTAGATGGCGGAGGTATTGCGGCCCGCTGCGGTGCGGATGGGATTGGTTGCAAAGGCGAAGTGGGCGCGGTAAACGAGCGCCATGCCATCGAGGAGAAAGAGGGTGTGTTCGCGATCGGGCATGGGGGAATTTTAGACGGGATTAACAAGATTAACAGGATTATGGGGAAGGGAATTTTTGACAGGAAGACATGAAAAAGACATTTCAATTCATGTTCTTCATAAGCTTCTGGCTTTCCTGCCAAGAAGTACCCTGCATCCCAATCCTGTAAATCTTGTCAATCCTGTCTAAAACTCAACTCACTGCGATTTCGAAGAGGTGCTGCGCAATCCTGGGGGCGATGGTCTCGGGTAAAAATTCGTGAAACAGGTGAGGCCCGACGCGCTGGGCGTTGGCGACGAAAGGCACGATGGGGTCGAGGATGACATCGATGGCGCGGGCGAGGGCGTCGGGGTTGCTGGCCGGGATGACGATTCCGCACTGGTGCGCCTGCACGAGCGAAGCGGAGCCGACTTTGTCGGTGGTGATGACGGGGCGTCCGAGGATGAGGGCTTCCACCACTCCCTTGGAAAACGGATCGAAGAGGGAGGGGATGACGACGGCGCAGGCGAGCTTGATCTGGCGAAGCACTTCAAAGGTGCTGACTCTGCCGAGGTATTCGACGCGCGCGCCGGTGAGCTGGGCGCGCATGACTTCCTTGGCTTCCTCCCAACGCCGCATGAAGCGCGGGTTGTATTCGGTAAAATCGCCGATCATGACAAAGGTCGAGATTCTTTTCGACGCTTCGGTTTTCGGAAGGGCCTTGAGAAAGACGGGCGCGCCCTTGCGTTGATTGATTGCGCCGAGGAACAGGACACGGTCCATCATGGGCGCGGTCAGGGGTTCCTGCGCGGCGCGGAAAACAGCGCTCTGGAGATTGGGTGAAACCACACGGACTTTGGCATGGAGTTCGTCGGCGCTGAGGCCCGGCCCCGCGTAGCCGTGGAGGAGATTCACGACCATTTCGGAGGGGGCCAGGATGCGCTTGGCGCGGCGAAAAGCGAGGCGGAGAGGGTGTTTGTCGATGAAGACGGGCTCGCCTTTTTCAAAGCGGCAGGGCAGGGACTGAATCTGGAGAAGCACGGGCGGCATCTTGAGGCCCCGCTGCGCGGCGAAGGCGGCGATGAGGCCGTCGGGCGATTCGGTTTGCGCCCAGATGACATCGAAGGGGCCGCGCCGCTTGAGGAACTCGCGCAGGGCGAGCGCGTCGGTATGAACTTTGGGATAGGCGTGGGCTTTGGCACCGATTTTGTCGCGCAGGCCGGCGATGAGATTGCGGTGGAGGTCGCGGGGCGAGACCCAGGTTTCAAGAGCTCCAACCTGCGATTTTTTCAGCTTCCGGACCTCGGAACTTTGGCTGAGCACGACGACTTCGTGACCGAGCGCCGCGACAGCCTCGGCGAGCTGCCGGGTCGTTCCCCCTTCCTCGTGATAATGGAGCTGACTTTCGAGCCAGTAGTCGCGGCAAAGCAGGGCGATTTTCAAGGGGCGCATGGGTGAATTTTACGAGTTCTACATGACATCAAGTTCGCGAACACCAAAACGTTGCCGGAGGGTCATGATCTCCTGCCGCAATCTCTCGCGCAGTTCGATGGCTTGTGGAATGCCGGACAGGACGAGGCGGGGGTTGCGCTCGTCTCCACTGAGGATGGTGATTGTGCCGAGGCCGAAAAGCCGCAGGAAGAAGGATTGTCGCGCCATGGTGTCTTTGACACGGAAGAGTTCGATTTCCTGGATTTCCTTGCTGAAGATTCCCGAGATGATCCGCACGCGCTGGTTGGTGACGACGTATTCGCTGGCGCGAAGATGCACATAGGCCAGGCCGACCTGGACGAGCGCGATGAGAGCGATGAAACCGAAGATCATGATGCCCCATTCCGGCGGACAGTCGTTCGATTCGACGAGGGCGATGCTGCCCACCGCGACGACGATGAGAATGGCCGCCCAGAAAATGTAAATGGACAAATTGAGAATTTGCGAGGGATGGCCGCTCCACAATTCCTCCTCTTCCGCCGCCGGGGGGGATGATTTGACAGGCTGGCTGGCTGGTGGCGCGGGTTTCGTTGACGCGAAGCCGGGGACGTCTCCCAAGGCGATCCATTCCGTTGCGTTTTCGGGCCACGCCCAATCGTTAAGATCCAATTTTCCGGAGAGGACAAGCGCGCGTGCCTCGTCGAGGCTGTAGGGCCCGAGTTGCTTTCCATCCCTGTTAATCAAAAGAGACATGGCAAAGCGCTCCATTGACCCATGGGATCACCCTTACGCCGTGCGCATCGGCATGATGACGTAGAGGAAGGGGCGCTTGTACTTGATGACGCCGGGGCTGAGTTCGTCGATGAAGTCGAAGAAGATCTCGTCGGACTCGATGTTCTTGAGCGGGTCCATGAGAAATTCGGGGTTGAAGGCGATGTTGAAATCCTTCCCCTTGTAGGTGATGGGGACTGATTCCTTGGCTTCTCCGACTTCGGGCGTGTTGGCGGTGATATCGAGGTTGTTTTTGGTGAAGATGAGCTTCACCGAGTTCGATTTCTCGCTCGAGAGGAGCGCAACGCGGCGGACGGCGTTGAGGAAAACTTCACGTTCGAGGACGATCCGTTCCTTGGCCTCGGCAGGGACGACCTGCTTGTAGTTGGGATAATTTCCCTCGATGAGCTTGGAATAAAGAAAAGTGTTGCCGAGATCGAAGGAAACCTGGTTTTCCGCGAAGCTGATGGTGAGCGGTTCCTCGTCGCGGAGGATGCGCTGTAATTCCTGGACGGCTTTGGTCGGAAGAATGGCTTCGACTTCGCTGCCCTTGGGAAATTCGATGTCCTGCTCGACGAGCGCGAGGCGGCGGCCATCGGTGGCGACGAGCGAAAGTTTGTTTTCCTTGAAGCTGAGCAAGACGCCGTTGAGGACGTAGCGGCTTTCGTCGGTGGAGATGGCGTAGGCGGTGCGCTTGAGCATGTCGCGGAAGACACCCTGGGTAAGCTTGAAGGTCTTTGCGCCGTCGCCCTTGGGGAATGGCGGAAAATCTTCCTCGGGCAATCCCATGATGCGGAAGAAAGAGGAACCGGAGGTGATGGTGGCGACTTGCTTGGAGTCGACTTCGAGAGTGAGTTCCGCCGCGGGCAATTCGCGGATGATGCTGAAGAGGCGGCGCGCGGGAAGTGTGGTGGCTCCGCCTTTGATTACTTCGGCATCGACGGAGGCACGGATGCCGGTGTCGAGATCGGTGGTGGAAATGATGAGCTTGCCATCAACGGCTTGCACGAGGGCATTGCCGAGAATGGGAAGTGTGGTGCGAGTGCTGACCACGTTTTGAACAATTTGGAGACCGGATAGGAGCGCTTCTCGCGAGATGACACATTTCATAACCAGAGGGTATTAAGAAGATTTGAGGGAAAAAAACAATGGTTTATTCTCCGTCTTATAGCTGTGAGTAAGTACGAGGTTTGCTGAAAGTGGTTTGACCGGAACGAAGTGGAGATGAAGCAGTGTGTGAATAGATAGCCAAGAAACCAAGACAAACTTGGCGAAAGTTGAAGTTATTCGGGTTATTGGCAGAAAACAAAATGTTGTTCACAGGTTGTAGGTTATCGGAATTGGCGACGTGCGCCTTAGGAGAAAAATAGGACCTAAGGCGCATATAAGGAGGACGCATGGGGTCTGTCAGCTTTTCTTTTCGCAGTTGATCATCCACGGGATGCCGAACTGATCGGTGAGCATGCCGAAGCGTTGGGCCCAGAAGGTTTCCTGGATGGGCATGCAGATATTCGCCTTTTCCGACAGAGCGGCAAAAATGCGTTCTGCTTCCTCGATGGTGTCGACGCCGATCGAGATGGTGATGCCTTTGGCTTCTTCAAAGCGATCGGGAGGGCAGTCGGAGGCCATTAAGACATTAGTGCCCACCACGAGGCGGGCGTGAAGGATTTGATTGTGCATTTCCTTTGGCGTCTCCTTTGCCATGGGTGATTCCCCATAGGTTAATTTGAAGGCGATTTTGGCGCCGAGAGCCTTCTCGTAGAACTTGAGAGCCGCTTCGCATTGGCCGTTGAAGTTAAGATAGGGATTTATTTGCATCAGAGAATTTGGTGCGGTGTTGGGAGAAGTCAACCGGACGATGCAGATGCTGGGTAGCTGTTAGTTTTCCGGCGAAGTGTGCTGGTCTTCGGAGGAAGCTGCCGTCGTGGAGCCTGACCTGCGTAGGAGAATATACCCAATGCCGAGGGTGATGAGGGCAAGCACGACAAAGGTGAGGACGCGATAGCCGAGCGAAAAGGTCCACATGTCCCAGAAACCGACGCGCAGAATCGCCGCGACCAACACAGCCATTCCGCACCAGCGCATGCGGTTTTTCCGCACGAGCAGTCCGAATAGGAAGAGGAATAGTGCATAGAGCGCCCAGCCCATCGTGAGATAGCCGGGGCTGATTCGTGTCCAGACCCAGGCAGAGATAAAAATCCAGCCCGTGCCGACGGAAAGGATGACGAGAATCCAGCTCTCGACGGTAGGGATAAGGTTTTTGCCCTCATGATGAAGAAGCGCCGGTTGGGCCAGGAAGAGGAGCATGGCGAGTCCATTGAGGTAGGTGGCCATGGCGTGGGCTTGGTCCGGTAAATGGGTGAGATAAAGCCCGACGCCGAACAGGCTGAGGACAAAGCTGGAACGGACGCCAAACGAGCTCGCGTGGCGGACGTTCCAGGAGAGAATGAACGTGCCGAGGAAGAGGAACGCATCGATCTGGTCCGGGGGCGGAATCACGGCGAAAACCCAGCGGACCACCGCGACGAGGGCCACGAGCTGATAGCCGTGAGCGAGCAGGCGCAGCGATTCGCTGCGCGGTTCTGAAACCTCGGGAGAGATGCGCAGCCATTCATGCGCGGCGCGCGCGGTGGCGAAGGTGGCCATGATCGGCACAGCCGCCGCCCACCAGGTCCAGGGAAAAACATCTCGGTTGGGCGGAAGGAAAAAGTGATAGAGGGCGAGGACCAGAAAGAGCTGGCCCACGGCGGCGAGAGGCCAGACGCGTGCGAATGTGCCGTAAATCAGAAAGGCGACGGAGAGAAGGCTCGCGCCGATCATCCAACCTTGAGCATCGAGGTAGGGCCGCACCTCCTGGTGGGCGAGGCCGGCGAGCGCAAGGGCGTAGATGAAGGTCAGCGTGATGGTCCACGCGCCGGTGCGGGTGACGCGCTGGCGCGGCCACCAGGTGACGAGCAGAAGGGTGGCGGCGGCGACGCACGCGGTTGTCCACCAGGGAAGTTCCTCGCCGGTCTCGGCGGGAAAAAGGACAAGGGCCTGTGCGACAAGCAGGAGTGACTGGGCCAGCGGTGGCAATTCAAAGAGCGAGACGAAATAGATCGAGAAAGTCAGCGCCAGCGCGGCGAGCGCGAGGCCCGGAGGCAGCGTGCTGTCGCCGAGCGCCGAGCACAGCGCGGTGAGGATCAAGCCGAGCGCGAGCGAGCAATAATAAGAGGCGGAGACGACGACAGTGTCGCGCGCGCCGGGTCCGGACCGGACATCGGCGCGGCTCAACCAGGCATTGAAGAGCATGACGGCCGCGCCGCCGAATCCGAGCAGCCAGGGATGATGTCCCGCGACAGCCATTTCCAAGATCAAAAAGAGTGTGGCGAAAAACGCTGCGACGTAGGTGGTCACGGTGAGGATGAGGTCGCGCGAAAACGCTGCGGCCAGGCCGAGGAAAAGGGTCTCGATCAAAAGCAGAAGGCCGCGCGTGATTCCCGTATAGATGACCATGATGCCTGCGGTGAAGAGCGCGAGACCCTGTGCGGCGTAGGCGCTCATGACGTCGACCGGCTCGACTTCAATAAAACCGGCAATGCGGGAGGTGACCAGGAGGGCCAATCCGGCGTCGAGCAAGGTCCAGCCCATGGCGCTCGCGCCATAGCCCGCGATGTAGGCGGTGAGCGGCAGAAGTCCGGCCAGCGCGCCGTTGTTCAAGCTGAGAAAGGCGAGGCGCTTGCCGCCGCGAAAGGCGGGCGAGGTGGTGAGGATGACCGCCGTGGTGAAGATGAGCCACGCGAAGACGAGGTACGTGGCGTAAGGCAGGAAGTGGAGCGTGCGGCTGGTGTCGAAGACGATCTCGCCGTTTTCGTCGACGACGAGCCGGCGCAGGAGCGCGGCGTAGGTGCCGATGAGGCTGAAGGTCGATAGCCCGGCCCAGCCATTGCGATACAGAAAGACCATCGCCGTGGCGGCGAGGATGAGGTCGGCGGTCATGGTGAACGAGCCGATCGGATTGATGGCGGTACTGACGTAGGCTAGCGTGATGGCGAAGAGGGCGAGGATCTGCGATTTTTTGCGCTCGGAAATCCGCAGGACGTAAAACGACCAGAGCAGGAGGAGAAGCCCGGCGACGTAGGGACTGTGGATGACGCGCAGGGGTTCGTAAAAGTAGGCGGCGTAGGCGGTGAGATAGAGCCAAGCGAGCGCCATGGCGGCAATGGTTCGTCCGAAAAGGAGGGCGGCTGCGCCTTTGCGTTCCATGCGGTCGCCCAGGACAACGACGACGAGGCTGGCCGCGGCGCTCAACGCGAGCAGGCCCGCGTGGCCGAGGAGCGCCTGGACTCCGGGCAGCGAGAAGATCAATGCCAAGGCGATGACACCGAACAGCGCGCCCATTCGCGTGAGCCAGCGTCCGAATTGGAACTCGAAGGAGGGTTTGGGAGCCGTGGGCACGGGAGGTAGCGCGTGGACGGCGGTGGGGATTGGCGGCAGCGGGACTTCGGCGACGGCGGGATCAACGGGCATCGTGGCGGGCACGGCGTCGATAGGCGCGGGGACGGAAGGAAGCGGAGGTTTCACTGGCAGCGGCGGGAACGAGTGCGGCCGCAGCGGGGGAATTTCGGGAGCGGAGGTGGTGTCCGCGCGGGCCTCCAACTCATCGAGCTGGGCGCTTAGCTTTGCGAGCGAGTGCTGAAGCTCTGCTTGCTTGCGGCGCAGCGAGAGGAGGAGGTCGCGGTCGTCGGGAGTCATGGCCTTCGGGTACTATGTCCTCTCCCGTGTCGGGCACAAGCGCGGATCAATGCAGAAAAATACCGCTGTGCGCAGCACCGGCCTTGCTCTATTTTAGAGAGAAGCCCTAGAATAATTTATGGCCAACGAACCCGAGAGTCCCGAGCCAAGTCCGTCCCCTACCCCCAATCGCCTTTGGGTCGAGCAGCTCGCCACGGGCGCGGCGCTACTTGTCTTTATCGTGGTTTTCATGGCGCTGGTTCATCCGCAGAAGCTTTCGGGGAGCGGAAAACTTTTTGGGCCGAACGATACCGAGGCCTACGGCTGGTGGCCGCTGCTCGGGATTGTTCTGCTGGTGGTGATTCACGAGCTGGGCACGATCGTGGCGGCGTGGTGGCTGAAGATTCCCGTGCGGTGGCGGCTTTTTATCTTTGGCGCGAACGCCACGGCGATTCTGGAGAACCAGCCGCGGCGAGTCTTGACCGATGCGGTGGTGGGATTCGCCGGGCCCCTGGCCGGGACGGCGTCGTCGGTGGTGCTGGCCCTGATTTATGACTACACCGACAATCCGCTGTTTCTTGGCATCGCCTGCATGGGCTATTTCTATAATCTCGTCACGCTGATCCCGATTTTGGATCTCGAAGGAGGCTGGATCGCGCCGGCCATCGCGCCCCAGGCGTGGCTTTTCGGTTTGGTGGCCTCGGGGCTGGAACTGACGAAAGAGTTCAACCTGGTGTTGCTGTGCGTGGTTTGTTTCGCATTGCCGCGGTTCGTTTTGTTGCTGCGGGCGCGGGTGCCACGGACGGACCTTGAATGTACGACGAGGCAGCGGGCGATGGTGAGTATCGGTTATTTTGTTTTGGTGATCGGCCTGGCCTATTTTGCGAGCACGACGTTTGAGGTGATGCCACGTCTGGTCCGCGCCGCGATGGGGGATTAGTCCATCAAAGAGCAGCATGCGGTGCGGAAATAGAGCTTGAAACTCAGAAGGTTTCTTCTACAAAGGCTTTATACTTCTTCATCATTATGCTACCCCCATTGAACAATGAGCAATGGGGGTAGAATAAATTATTGAAAATTTCCTGGAATTTGTTTTTAGGTCTTTTGCTGGTGGAAGAAACTTTTATACGACGCCATTTTCGCGCATGATGAGCGGATGAACGTGAATCTTCTCGATCTCAAGGCGCAGAACGGCGCGCTGGAGCCGGAATTGCAGGAGGCTTTCCTGCGCGTGGTGCGCTCGGGTTATTTTATCCTCGGGCCCGAGGTCGACAAGTTCGAGCGCGCGCTGGCAGAGTTCACCGGAGCGGAGCACGCGCTTGGAGTGAGTTCCGGCACGGACGCGATTCTGCTCGCCCTGATGGCGCTGGGGATTGGGCCGGGCGACGAAGTGCTTTGCCCGAGCTTCACTTTTTTTGCGACGGCGGGCTGCGTGGCGCGGGTCGGCGCGAAGCCGGTCTTCGTCGATTCGTGCCCGGTTTGTTTCAATCTCAATGTGAGGGATGCGGCCCGGCGGATCACGCCGCGCACAAAGGCGATCCTGCCGGTGCATCTCTTCGGCCAGTCGGCGGAGATGGACGGCGTGATGGAATTGGCCCAGCGGCATGACTTGCGCGTGATTGAGGATGCGGCGCAGGCGATGGGCGCGACTTACCGCGACAAACAGGTCGGGACGATTGGAGATTTTGGGACAATCAGCTTTTTTCCGACGAAAAATCTCGGAGCGCTGGGCGATGCCGGTGCGTTGCTGACTAATGATCCGGCACTCTATCAACGGGCGAAGATTCTCCGCGTGCACGGGATGGATCCGAAATATTTTCATCACGTCATCGGCGGCAATTTCCGGCTCGATGCGCTTCAGGCGGCGATGCTTTCGGTGAAGCTGCCTCACTTCAACGATTATACGGCGGCGCGCCGCCGCAATGCCGCGCTCTACACGGAGCGGCTAAGCAAAGTGCCCGGTGTCGAGGTGGCGCGGGTGAGCGAGTGCGGAACCGGGTGGGACCATGCCGTGACCGCAACCGCGCGTCTGGTTCTGCCGGTGGCCTATCCCCACAACGGGCATATTTGGAACCAGTACACACTGCGCGTGATCGGCGCGGGTCGGCGCGATCCGCTTCGCGCGCATTTGACGGCGCGGGGTGTCGGCTCGGAAATCTATTATCCCCTCCCCCTGCACGAACAGGTTTGTTTTGCGAATCTCGGCTACAAGCCGGAGAATTTTCCCTGGGCGCATCGGCTGTCGGGCGAAGTGATGAGCCTGCCGATCTATCCGGAAATACCTGCGGAACAAATCGAACAGGTCTGCGCGGTGATTGCGGAGTTTTTGAAGGCGTGAATCTGGCTCTATAGCATTTTCACTTCTAGTGGCTACTACCGGCAATCGCGAGCTGGCTGTTGATCGTTGTGAAGACGACTCGGATTTGAGTTCCAAGCCTAATCAGAACCGAGATGGTAAGGACGGAAATTAAAGCCAGTATCAGGGCGTACTCGACGAGGGTTTGGCCTTTCTTCGATCGCTTTTGGCGACAGGGCATTCCTTTATGATTCATCTAAATACTCCGATCTTTTTTAAATTAAACTTCACTAGTGACTGATGAAAATCGAGCAAGGCAAGAGCTTGGCCATCACTCGCGTCGATGCGGGATGCGTTCTAACCCCTGGAGAAGACCGATTGAAATGATAAAAACTGTTAGAGCGATGGTTGCATTTAAAATCTGTATCGGCATCTCCGAATAAGGGAGACCAGCCCATAAATCCGAGCCTATCGAGACCGCCATACTCAAAATAGCCAGTAAAATTGCAAACCTAGGCCCGACGTAAATTGTAGCGAAGCCTACTGGAAGGATGTAGATGACGAGAAGGGAAATCTGGTAACCGGTTACGTAGTCAATATCCCCGATAATGAGCATCCCAATGAAACAAAGTAAGGCAGCAGTTAATTTTTTTTGACTTTTAACTACCGTTGCCCCGCTTTGGCTTGCGCCCATGGCCAAATTTAGCGGCTATCCTTCCACAAAACAACAGTATTCATCGCAGACAATCATCTTCGTATCCGGCCGAAGAGCCCCTTAAGTTTGTGACCCAATCAGATTTCTGGAAAGAATCCTAATCTCCAACGGAAGGGTCGAGAAAGCTCCAGTCGGTGGGCGGGGTGATCCCGGTGCGGATGAAAAAGAGATAGCGCATCCTGCCGATGGGATCGAGCTGCTGGTACTTGCCGTCGTGGAGCAGGTGCACGTCCGCCATGTATTTGATGATGGCTCGCGCATGGCTGTTGGCCGCCTCGGGCGATGCGAAATAAGTTTGGAACGCGCCTTGCCGGTGATTGAGGGCATGGATTTCATCGGCGGTAAACATTTGGGCCGCGATCAAGTCGTCGGCCACATGTCCGGTGCCAAAATTGTGGAGATAAAGATAAGTGTCGATAGCTTCGCCCTTGTACCAGGCGTGCATCACGGGATCCATGATGTAGAGCCCGACCAAGCCGCAGACCACAAGGATGAGCACCCACGGAGGCGTCCTCTTTTTGGCTTGCGGTCCGTAACGGATGGAGTAGCCCTTTTTGAGATGAACAATCTCGGGTTCGATCAACTCGTAAGGAGTGGGCGCCGGTCCCTTCGGTGTGTCTTTTTGGAAGAGGGACTTCTCCATGGGATGAAATCCTTACGTGTTCACGTGAACGAAACCTTGGGGGCCTCGCGTTCGGCGGGGTCGGCGATTTCGTAGAGGCTCGCCGGGGCGAAGTTGAACATGCCGGCGATGATGGAATTGGGGAAAATTTCGCGCTGGGTGTTGTAGGTCCGCACCGATTCGTTGTAGATCTCGCGGGACTGTGAGATGCGGTTTTCGGTGTCGGTCAGCTCGTTTTGAAGCTGGAGCATCGTCTCGTTGGCTTTCAGGTTGGGATAGGATTCGACCACGGCGAAGAGTTTTCCGAGGGATTGCGTGAGCGCGCCTTCCGCGATCGCGACTTTTTGCACCGCGTTGGGATCGGCGGGATCGGACGAGGCCTGCTGCCGCGCGGCCATGGCGCCGTTGCGGGCCGCGATGACTTCGTCGAGCGTGCCTCGTTCATGCGCCATGTAGCCTTTGGCGGTCTCGACCAGGTTGGGGATGAGATCATGACGGCGCTTGAGTTGCACATCGATCTGCGCGAATTGATTCTTGAATTCGTTGCGCAGCGCCACAAGCCGGTTGTAGATGCCGACGCCGGTGCTGCCGATAATCAGCACGACGAGAATGCCAATTGCAAAAACGAGAAGAACGCCGATTAAAAGAGGTCCCATAAAACGTGCGCAGAATTGCCGGGGTTAGGGTAATGCCACGAACAGCATCGCCAATTGAAGTTTAAAAGCAAGTGGGAACGGCGCTACTTATAGCGCGGCACCGCACTGGCGTTGTCGGGGCCGAGGATGATGCCGGCCACTTCGTCGCGGATGAAGTAAGCAACGAGTTGCTTTAGGCCCTTGTCGCGGTAAAAGTAAATCTTATCGTCAAGTGCCGGATCATCATGCATGACTTCTGCCATAACTTCATTTCTTGCGCCACTGCGCATGACGACTTCATATGCCCGCATATTTTCTCATGGTAATGCCGAGTAGAGCTAATGTCGAGCTATGCTTAACAGGGAGTGGGCTTTAACAGGCCTTTTGTTGCATGAAGATTCTCTTTATTCGCGGCGGGGCACTGGGTGATTTTATCATCACGCTGCCGACGTTGCGTCTGCTTCGCCAACGCTGGGCTGACGCTCACATTGAAGTTCTCGGGCATCCGCGCCTTTCCGAGATCGCCCTGAACCGCTACTACCTGAACGCCGTCCGCTCGGTCGATCACGGTCCGATGAGCGCTTTCTTTATGCCACACGCGGTGCTTGATCCGGCGTGGATGGATTACATCGGGAGTTTCAATTTGGTGCTCTCTTATTTTTATGATCCGGACGGCCTTTTTCTGCTCAACTTGGAGCGATGCGATCCGGGGCGCATCCTGACCCACTCGCCGCGTGTGCCGGAGGATTTCGGACGGCCCGCGGCGCGTCATTTCGCAGGGATTCTGGAGCCGCTCGGGCTGGCGCTTGCGGATGATGCGGCGAGCGATCTGTTCCCCTCGCCCGGAGACATCGCAGCGGCCAAGGCGTTTTTAAACGGGTTGAAAGCGGGGACGCGCCTGGTGGCGATTCATCCCGGCAGCGGCGGTGAACCGAAGAACTGGCCGAGGCAATCGTGGGCGGAGCTGGGCCGGCGGCTTAGCGGTGTCGCGCCGGATATCGCGTTGCTTCTCGTCGAGGGCGAGGCCGACGGGGAAGAGGCGCGATTTCTTATTGAGGCATGGAAAGATGTGCCCTATTTGCGAGCGAGGGAACTGCCCCTGCCGATCCTGGCCGCTCTGCTGCGCGAGGCGGCGCTTTTTCTCGGCCACGATTCCGGCATCACGCACCTGGCGGCGGCGGCGCGGCGGGACTTGCCGGTTGTTGCGCTTTTTGGTCCGACCGATCCCGCGATTTGGGCGCCGCCGAGAAAAAGCGTGCGCGTGCTCCGAGGCGCTCCGGCGTTGGAGGACCTCGCTGTGGAAGAAGTTTTTCAGGCGGCGATGGCGATGCTGGAGGGGCAGCCTTCGGCCTGACCCTGATTTTTTTTGTCGTTCCCAACTTGGGAATGACGAAAAACTAGTCGCGAAAGAACACAGAGAGGCTGAGAAGAAAAAGGATGCTTTTTTAAGATTTTGTTGTTGCCAAAATTCCCTCGTTCTCAAACTTTGGGAACGATGGAAATAGGACATATGGGACTCATGCGACGTATATGTCCTATAGGTCCCATGTGTCATAGACGCTGCGCGCAAGGGCCTGCGCCGGCTACCACGGAACCTACGCCGCGATGGAGAGCGTGCTGCGCAACTCGCGCAGTCCGAGCGTTGAGCGCGTAAGATTTTCCACTCGCTGGCGCAGGGCTTCGGTGCGGACTTTTCCCTGCAGCGTGACGATGCCGCGACTGGCCTTGACACGCACCGGCACATGTTCGGTTTCACGTATGAGGCGCAGGCGGAAGAGCACGAGCGCCTGCAGCGATTCGTCATCGAGCAGCGGCGGTTCAGCCGGATAGGTGGCGGCGAACGTTGTCGCATCGGTGACTTTGAGCTGGGAGTGAATGTGGCCGCCGCCTACGGCCTCGGCGAGTTGGTCAGCCCAGTGTTTCTGCGCGGCGGAACTGACCTCGCCGGTGAGAAGCAGCGAGCCATCCGCATAGCCGACCTGCACTCCGGAGCGCAAGGTCTGATCGGTTGCGTATAAAAATTGGATCGATTCGCGCGCCGCATCGTGTTCGCGCTCGCCGGGAGTCGTGGAGAGGGCATCGTCCTTCGGCGCGGTCTGGGTCTCGTCCTGGACGTACCGAATGCCTTCGATTTGGAGGGCGAGAATCTCGGCCATGATGACAAGCGGACGGCTGGTCACCGTGCCGGAAAGAATCGCGGTTTGGCGATTGACGACGATGCGCAGACAGCCTGGCTGAAGAAAATGGCGATGCAGAAACGACAACTTGAAAAGGGCCTGGCGTGAGAGCGGCGCGTCCTGCGGCGAGAGTGAAAAACTCCCAAAATAAATCGCGGCAACTCCGAGCGGAGCGATGCGTTCGATGAAGTCATCCTTGGCGTCAAAAAGCGAATGTCGCACGGGGGCTGTTTCCCCGGTGGAAGTGGTGCTTTCCATGGAAGGATGCAGGCGAAGGGTTGGTTTCGACATAAGTGTCTCCGCTTAATTTGGCTTTATGGTGTGAGGGTAAAAGACATTTCGTTTTTTTCCCGGAGTTGATCTGATTAGACAATTGTATTCCTACGCCCTAAAAGCACAAGCTTTATATATAGAATATTTATAATAATTAGTTGCGTTAATCGGGGGGTGCTGTTTGTCTTACGTTGGACACATTTTTCCTCTCACTTCGCAACAATTCAGTTCCGGTTTTGAGAGGGAGGTGCATCATTCCACTCAATTTGAAAAGACTCCCCATTGTGGGCGATGACTTGAGTTAACCTCTGGGCAACCTGTTGTTCGGCCTCGGTTTTCAGAGTTGATTTTTCCGCAGCGTCGTGCGCGCCTGCGTTGAGATTGCTCACGATTTGACTCCGCTCCTCGTCGGTGATCCGGTTAAGCATCGAGTCCTCTCCGTGATAAACGAGGTCTCCGACCTGCTCGACGGACAAAATTTGTGCGTGCGGCATGGTAGCGCGCAGCGCATGCGTGGCCGGATCGAACTTGATCGAGAAAGGTTTCCTCAAATCGAATCCAACCTTGATGCGGTAAGTTGCCTCGGCAGTGAGCTTTTTTTCGGTTAATGGAACTTGCACTGACAACACGGCGAAATGCGTGTCAAGGCCGATGGTGACGAGCTCCTCCCTGGTGACGACGGCCAGCTCGGCAATCGGCGCCGTTTGCGCGAATATAATATGTTGGTTAACTGTTATCTCAGGCTGCATATGAAGCACCTCGCTGAAAGCCTCGCGGATGTGGTCGACTGTTTGGTCGACGACGTTGGCGCAGCTGCGCAGCGCGAACCACGCAATGCCGGCCACGGTGATGAGGACCAGGCAAATGCCGAGGTAATGCTTCATGGGGAAACGCTCGTTCAGGTCGAGACGAAGGTTCCCCTATTTTTTCGTCGCGGGCAACAAGGCAAATGAAGCCGGTTTGCGGCGGCAGGCGTTTGTGTCAGTGGCGAAAAGAAAATATATTATTTTTTTGGCACGATACGCGGGCGCAGGCGCTTGGAAGCGGCAATATATGCCGGTCGCGCGGAAAGAGTTTCCTTCCGGCTAAAGAGCGATGCGATGTCCGGATTCCACCGTTCAGGCAGGGGATCGCATAAAAGGTGAATCTTCGTCGAGGGAGGACGATGACTGAAGAGCGGAACGGCGTTCATAACGGAACTCGGTTAGTTATTGTTGACGGGTGGTTGAATTCGAAGGTGGCTGTTTACTGCATTTTCCAGGCCATCCTCGCGTTGCCCAGAGGACCGCGATGACTAAAAGGGGCTGTAATGGCAGCCGCGCCCACGCCATCCAGGGCTGTGGCGGAAAGCCGTGTATCTGGATCTGGGCCATAGCCATATAGATGTTGGCGGGAAAGACCGCGACGAGGAGCAGGGCGAGGCCCCACCCGGCCAGAAATTGAATCCGATGCGAGGGAATCAGCAGGCCGATTCCGCCAAGCAGCTCGAAAACGCCGCTGATTTGAATGCAGACAATGTGTAGCGGAATCCAGGGCGGCATGACCGGAAGGAAGACTTCCGGATCGCGCAGATGTATCGTCCCAGCGAAGAGGAAAAGAGCGGCAAGGAGCAGGCGGACGAGAAGGCGGAGAATCAAGAGGAAACATAGCACAAGAGGTACGAGGACGCATGATGCAATCTATTTGCATATGCGGATCATGCTTTGATTCGTATCGAAGTCCCCTCGCCGCTTGTCGCACATCACGGCTTGCGGTATCCTTTACGTCCCATGTTCGAATATCCCAAGACCTACGACGTGATTGTCATCGGGGCGGGCCATGCCGGCGTCGAGGCGGCGCTGGCTGCGGCGCGGATGGGATGCGAGACGCTTCTCTTGACGATGAATCTGGATACCATCGGCCAGATGTCGTGCAACCCGGCGATCGGAGGGCTCGCCAAGGGGCAGATCGTGCGGGAGATCGATGCGCTTGGCGGCGAGATGGGAATCAATACCGACGCCACGGGCATTCAGTTTCGGATGCTCAATGCGTCGAAGGGGGCCAGCGTGCGGGGTCCGCGCGCCCAATGCGACAAGAAGGCATACCAATTTCGGCTCAAGGCCACCTGCGAGCGGCAGGAGCGCCTCGATCTCAAGCAGGGGCATATTGCGGAAATTCTTGTTGATGGAGAACGAGTTACAGGAGTGAGTACACAGCTGGGAGTGACCTTTCGCAGCCGGACCGTTGTCGTGACGACGGGCACATTTTTGCAGGGACTGATGCATGTGGGTCTGCGGAATACCCCTGGTGGGCGCATGGGCGATACAGCGAGCGGGTTATCGGCGTCGTTGCTGAAGGTAGGTTTTGAGCTGAAGCGACTGAAGACGGGCACACCCCCTCGCCTTCTGAAGAAAAGCATCGATTTTAGCGGGATGGATTTGCAGGAAGGCGACCAGCCGCCGAAGCCATTTAGCTACTTGGTTGAGACGTTGCGGAAAGGACGCGACGATATTTTCACGTTGAACGAATGGCGGGACGGAATGTTCCACGTGGAACAATTGGCCTGCGCGATTACCTACACGACGACCAAGACGCATGAGATCGTCCGCTCCAATCTCGACAAGTCGCCACTTTATTGCGGGCGCATCGAGGGCGTTGGCCCGCGCTACTGCCCTTCCCTTGAAGACAAGGTTGTCCGCTTTGCCGACAAGGAGCGCCACCAGCTTTTTCTGGAGCCGGAAGGCCGCCACACCGACGAGTATTACATCAACGGATGCTCGACGAGCCTCCCGTTCGAGGTACAACTGGCGTTCATTCGGTCGATCCCCGGCCTCGAAAAAGCGGAGATCATGCGGGCAGGGTACGCGGTCGAATACGATTTCAGTCCGCCCACGCAGCTCCAGGCGTCGCTCGAAACGAAGCGGGTTGCAGGCTTGTTCTTCGCGGGGCAGCTCAACGGCACGTCGGGTTATGAGGAAGCCGCCGGGCAGGGGCTCATCGCCGGTATCAACGCGGCGCGGCAGGTGCAGGGCAGGGCGCCTATCATCCTTCGTCGGGACCAGGCCTATATCGGGGTGCTCATCGACGACCTCGTCACCAAAGGAACCGAGGAGCCTTACCGGATGTTTACCTCGCGGGCCGAGCATCGGCTGTCGCTTCGTCACGATAACGCCGACTTGCGGCTGACGGCCATCGGGGCGGAGATCGGCTTGGCTTCACCCGAGCGGACGGCCAAGCTGCGAGTGAAGCAGCAGGCCCTCGCCGAGACGCGCCGTCTTTTGCAGACGCTCAAACACGAGACGCAGCCATGGTTGCATCTACTTAAGCGCCAAGATATTATGTGGAATAATCTCCCCTCGCCGTTCCAATCAGTCGACGCTGAGATTGCATCGCAACTCGAGACCGAGATCAAATACGAGGGCTACCTGCGCCGGGAAGAAGCCCACATCGAGCGCAACCGTGCCGATGAGGAGCGGACGATTCCCGACTGGATCGACTTTGATTCGGTGCCGGGTCTGAAAGCCGAGGCGCGGATGAAGCTGAAGAAGATTCAGCCCCGGACTTTTGGCCAGGCGGCGCGGATTTCGGGCATCAACCCCACGGACGTCGCGTTGCTCCAAGTCCATACCAAACGCGGCAAGGCGGCGGCGGCGCTGGCAAAATGACCCCTGCCCGCTGGGAAAAGCTCCAGGCCCGCGCCCAGGGCGTCATCGAAAAAACCATCGCCGAACTGCCGGCCGATGTCCTGGCCGAGGCGCAAAAGGTGCCCGTTCTTTTCGAGCCCGAAAATGCCGAGGACCCCGATCTGCTCGGGATATATTGCGAGTTCGAGCCTGGGGAAGTCTCCTCCGCCAACGGCCCGATTGTTCTTTATCTGGCCGCCATCGATGATTATTGCGCCGAGGAGGGCGAAGATTTTGCAAGCGAGGTCCGGCTTACGTATCTGCACGAGCTGGGGCATCATCTCGGGTGGGATGAAGGCGACCTGGAGGCGAGGGGATTGGAGTGAGGCAGCCGTCGGACCTGCGGGCGGCAGCAGTTGCGACGGTGCTTCCTTGACAGAAAAACCATCTGGTGGGACAGTCCCACCATGATCGTCACTCTCGACAGCAAACGGCGGTTGGTCGTGCCCAAGGCGCTCGTCAAGACGCGGCCCGGCGAACATTTCGAGGCGCTCTACGACGAGGACGAAGACGAGATTGTCCTGCGCCGGGTGAAGCGCAAGACCCATTGGCTTGAAGTGCTCAAGAAGTGCCCTGTGTCGATGGACGACATTCCGCCGCGCAGCCGGGAATTGCCCAAGGATATTAAGTTGTGAGCTGGCTTCTCGACACGGACGTGGTCAGCCAGCCGGCAAAGAGAAAGGGCGATCCGCGTGTCATCGCCTGGCTCGAAGAGAACCGGGATGATTGTTACACCAGCACAGTGGTCATCGCGCAGCTTGCTTACTGGGTCCGGTCTGTCGAGGTTCGTCAACGGGCCGCGCTCCAAGTCTGGCTGACTCGTTTTCAGGAATCTTTGGAAGGCCGCATTCTTTCATTTAACAAATCGACAGCTTACGTGTGGGCCGCGCAAAAATTTTTGCTCAAGCAAAAGGGCTATTCGATGCCCGTTGAGGACAGCTACATCGCCGCAACCGCGCGCCGACACGGCCTGACTATCGTCACCGGCAACGAGAAGGATTTCCGCCACTGCGGCGTGAAGGTGCTCAATCCGTTTAAGAAATCGCCTTGAGCAATTTCGGCACGCGTGGCCGGTTGCGGCGCAGGTGTTGAGGCATGGTTGCCTCCGCCCAGGTGATCGTCTCCTGGATATGTTTCCAGCGGAGAACCGGGTCGTACATGCGGTCGCGCTTGGCCTCTTCGCGGGCCTTTTCGTCGTGCAGAGAGGGGTTCATCTAAAGTTCCAGAAGATTCTTCAAGTAGTTGGTCCGGTCAAGTCGGCGAAGATTTTCGGGCAGGGCGAGCTGGCAGGCCAGCATGTCCTGATCGGAGAGACTGCGATAACTGATGCCGCCTTCCGAGCGCTCAACGGTGCTGCGGGCTTTGCAGGCCGCGTATTGTCCATCGAGGCCTTCGACTGAGCGAAAAATATCGACGGCTCCGTGACGTGTGGTAAGACAAAAAACATTTTGTGTTCGCAGCCAGCCGTGGCCGCTGGGGAGAGGTCCCCAAGTCTTTTCATCTTTTCCCCATTCGGCACCGAGATTGCGCAGCGCCGTGGCAACGTGCGCGAGATTTTCGTCGGTGTCGTTGACCCAAAAATCGACATCGAAGGTCAATACAGGCTCATGGCGCAGGAGGAAATTCATCCCGCCGATGAGAATCGCATCCACTTCGTGGCGGTGAAAGGATTCGAGGATGGCATCGACGTTCATTTGCGACGAGGCTAGCCGTCAATCTCGGTAGAAATCAACTTGCAAGCTCGTCATGCGGGTTAGGGCATGCGGAACTGCTCTCAAAAACACGCAAATGACGGGCGCGGTTTCTTAATCCGCAGTCGCGATCAATGGCTTTTCCGCGTGGAACGACGGAAGAGCACCAGTCCCGCGAGGGAGCCGAAAAGCAATGCCCACGTGGAGGGCTCGGGCACGGACTGACTGTCAAAAGGAAAACTGGTTGGAGGCGTCGACGCATGCGCCAAGGCCACCACATTACCCGAACCTGAAGCGCCAAGATCCTCAAATCCCGGGCTGGAACCGACTGTGGTGAAAGACACGGGCTGATTTGTGTCAATGAAGGTGGGGAGAGTCACCCCGCTGAGAAGCAGGTCGCTATCTGGAATGGTGAACGGTATAGTAGCGCCATTCACGATATTGAGATTGCTGTTATAGAGCGTGATACCTGAGGTAAGTGTCAGAGTGCCCAAGCTCGAGATACCAGAGTTAATCGTCAAAGTGCCGCCCGAGACCGTGGTGCCAGAGTTAACGGTCAAAGTGCCGCCTGAGATTGTGGAGCCGGAATTAACCGTCAAAATTCCACCCAAGCTCGAGGTCCCGGAGCCAACCGTTACTACGGAGCCCAAGCTCGAGGTAGCAGAGCCATTTGCCAAAGTGCTACCCAAGATCAATGTACCAGTACCACCGGAGTAAACCGCAACAGAGCCGGTATATGAGCCAGTGCCTCCAAATGAAAGCGAGGCACCTGAGAAATCCTGGGCAACTGCAAAACCCGTTTGAGCTAAGAGGATGAAGCCGAGAGTGGGAAGAAGTCCGGTTTTCATACAATTTGATCCTGCAATTATTAGCGCACAGGGCAAGTAAATTAAGCGAAGTAGTTAAATTGTTACAAACCGAGGAGGAGTTTGACAGATGGTTATATGCACGTATAATTGAGTATGTACCGATCCCTCGAAACCAAAGCCCGACCAGGCCGTGGCGCGGTCCGCGATTTGCCGAATCGGTTCGAGAAGTTTTCCCAGGATCTCGACCCGGACGTGGTGCAGGCCGATCCGGATGTGGAGGCCGAGTCACTGCCGAATCCGAAGACGATGTTTCTGGAGGACCAGAGCGAGTCGATCATCGTGCGCAATAGCAGTCCCGACGTGGGATTCAGCGCGGGGATCAATCCCTATCGCGGGTGCGAGCACGGCTGCGCCTATTGCTACGCGCGGCCCTATCACGAGTACCTCGGATTTTCGGCGGGGCTGGAATTCGAGACTAAGATCATGGTGAAGCGCCGCGCGGCGGAGTTGTTGCGCAAGGAGCTTTCGAGGGAAAAATACGAGCCGCAGGTGCTCGGGATGAGCGGCGTGACCGATTGCTATCAGCCGGCGGAGCGGCAATTCCGGATCACGCGTTCGTGCCTGGAAGTGCTCGCGGAATTTCATAATCCGGTCTCGCTCATCACGAAGAATTTCTTGGTAACGCGCGACATCGACGTGCTGAAGGAGCTGGCCGCGTTCGATGCAGTGCATGTTTTTATTTCCATCACGACGCTCAACGCGGAGCTGGCCGCGAAGATGGAGCCGCGCGCGAGCCGGCCCGCACATCGGTTGCGCGCGGTGGAGATGCTGGCGAGGGCGGGCGTGCCGGTCGGGGTGATGGTCGCTCCGATCATTCCGGGCCTCAACGACCGGGAAATTCCGGCGGTGCTGGAAGCGGCAAAAGCGGCGGGCGCATGCGAGGCCGGTTACACGATGTTGCGGCTGCCGTACGGCGTGAAGGATGTTTTCGCGGAATGGCTGAAGCTGAATTTTCCGGAGAAGCTCGAACGGATTCTGGGGACGATCCGCGAGGTGCGCGGCGGCAAGCTTAACGTGAGCGATTTTGGTTCGCGGATGCGGGGCGAGGGGCCTTACGCGGAGCAGATCAACCGCATTTTCCACGTTTTTCGCGAGCGGCTCGGGTTCAGGCCGATGCGCGATTTGCGGACGGAGCATTTCCGCAGGCCGGGGGAGACGCAGATGACGCTGGGGGTTTAAGAGATTACTGAGGAACAAAGGTTTTCACAGTTGCGTCAAAGATAGGGGCGTAATGATCAATCTCCGTTTGTTGGCACGTGCAGGAAACAACAAACTTTGCATCCGAGGTACCCGAGAAATAGTAATCAATGAAAGCGAGCTTGTTGGAGTTCGCGGTGAGGGTGATGACGATCCGAAATCCCTTTGCGCCACTCGATGTTGTGAACGGTGTCGGTTCGCCCGCGTTCATATTATAAGCGGCGAACTGCACCTTATTTTTTTCCAAGGAGTGTCGGCACCATTCGTCAAGTGCTCCGGGCGTGTGATCCACTTCGACCGTAATCATTGCCTGGACACTTCCGTTCTTTGTTTCCGTGGCAGCCGGATAGGTGGCGCTTGGCAGTTTTTGCAGAGCCCAACCCATGGGAGCTTGGTAGGAAAATAAATTGGGAACGCTGACGGCAGAGCCCTTGTTGTCGGCGCGCATTAGTAGGGGTGCTAGAAACAAAACGACTACAACCGCGCGGAACGAGCCCGTGAAGATCGATTTCATATATTTTCGCACAATATCCATCCGCTCGAGAATGTCACGGCGCTATCACAACACATGTGCTAATTGTGCGACAAAAAAGAGGTTCTATCACCCGAGCAAAAATAGTTAGAGAATTCCGACAAGGATGACTGGCGGAGAAAACCTACGACGGTTCCTTCGGCGGGCTCAGGACAGGCTCCGACCGTCGCACGGAGATGCGTCCCTCGCGCGACGACTACTTTAAGGTGCGGGCGCGACCGGGGCCGGTGGAGTGTCGACGCCAACGGTGAACGAGAGCGCCATGTCCTTTTCGCCGACGATCACGAAGTCGCCGTTCTTGATCGTGCCGCGGAGGATTTCCTCGGCCATTGGATCTTCAAGATAGCGCTCGACCGCGCGGCGCAACGGGCGCGCGCCGTAGGCGGGATCGTAGCCTTTCTCGATGAGGAACGCGCTTGCTTCGGGTGTGAGCCGGAACGTGATCTGGCGCGGCTTCAGGCGCGTGTGCACCTTGGCCACTTCGATGTCGACGATCTTCGTCAGGTCGTCGCGGGTCAGCGAATGGAAAACGATGAGGTCGTCGAGCCGGTTGAGGAACTCGGGCTTGAAGACCCGCTTCGCCTCGCTGAGCATTTTCTCCTTCATCGCTTCGTAGTTGGCCTCGTCGCTCTTGACGCCAAAGCCCATCACCATGTTCTTACGCATGATGTCGGCCCCGACGTTGGAGGTCATGATGATGATCGTGTTGCGGAAATCAACCTTGCGTCCGAGGCTGTCGGTCACCACGCCGTCCTCGAGAATTTGCAGGAGCAGGTTCCAGATGTCGGGGTGGGCCTTTTCGATTTCGTCGAAGAGCACCACGCTGTAGGGGCGGCGGCGCACCTTTTCGCTGAGCTGTCCGCCCTCCTCGTAACCAACGTAGCCGGGAGGCGCTCCGACCAGGCGCGAAACGTTGTGCGCGTCCATATACTCGCTCATGTCGATCTGGATCAGCGCGGTTTCGTCGCCAAACATATATTGGGCGAGCGTCTTCGCGAGGTGGGTCTTGCCCACACCGGTCGGGCCGAGGAAAATAAATGAGCCGATGGGCCGCTTCGGGTCCTTGAGATCGGCGCGCGAACGCCGCAACGCCTTGCCCATGGCGTAGACGGCTTCGTCCTGGCCGATGACCTTGCCCTTGAGTTCTTCCGACACGCGCAGGAGGCGGTCCATGTCGGCCTGTTCCATGCGGGAGAGCGGCACGCCAGTCCATTTCGAAACGACATGGCGGATGTCGTCGCCGGTGACGAGGACTTCCTGCTCGTCGCGGCGGGTGCGCCACTCGGTCAGCACGCGTTCGAGTTTGTCCTTGGCTTCCTTTTCGGAATCGCGCAACGCGGCGGCCTTTTCAAAATCCTGCGCCTTGATGGCGGCTTCCTTGCGGCCCTTGATCTCCTCGATCTCGGCCTCGATGCTCTTCACATCGGGCGGCCGCATCGTCGCCTGGATGCGCGCGCGCGATCCGGCCTCGTCCATCACATCAATGGCCTTGTCGGGCAGGAAGCGTCCGGTCAGGTAACGGTCCGATAGACGGACCGCAGCTTCGAGCGCTTCGTCGGACATCTTGGCTTTGTGGTGCGCTTCGTACTTCGGGCGCAGGCCCTTGAGAATATCGATCGATTCCTCAACGCTGGGCGCTTCTACCATCACCTGCTGGAACCGGCGTTCAAGCGCCGAGTCCTTTTCGATGTGCTTGCGAAATTCGTTAAGCGTCGTCGCGCCGATGCACTGCAACTCGCCGCGCGAAAGCGCAGGCTTGATGATGTTGGAGGCATCCATCGCGCCTTCGGCCGAACCGGCACCGACTATGGTGTGGAGCTCGTCGATAAAGAGAATGACGTTCTTGGCCTTGCGGATTTCCTCCATCACGGCCTTGATGCGCTCCTCGAACTGGCCGCGATATTTTGTGCCCGCGACCATGAGCGCCAGGTCGAGCGTGATCACTTTCTTGTCGCGCAAAAGTTCCGGCACGTTGCCCGCTGCGATTTCCTGAGCGAGCCCTTCCGCGATCGCGGTCTTGCCCACGCCGGCCTCGCCGATGAGCACCGGATTGTTCTTCGTGCGGCGGCACAAAATCTGGATGACGCGCTCGATTTCGCTCTTGCGGCCAATCACCGGATCGAGCTCGCCTTTCTTCGCCATCTCGGTCAGGTCGCGTCCAAACGCCTTCAGCGCGGGTGTCTTGACATCTCTTTTGCCTGCGGGACCTCCTTCGCCTTGCGGGCCGCCGCTGCCGGGACCGCCCTGCGAAAGCGACTCGCCGCTCTCCTCGCCCTCGGATTCACCCGCAGCGAAGTTGGGATCGAGCTCCTTGAGCACTTCGTTGCGGGTCCGCTCGATGTCGACTTCAAGAGTTTTCAGCACGCGCGCGGCCACGCCGTCGCCTTCGCGCAACAGGCCGAGCAAAATGTGCTCCGTGCCAACGTAGCTGTGATTGAGCGCCTTTGCTTCCTTGCCCGCGAGCGCGAGCACTTTCTTCACACGCGGCGTGTAGGGAATGTTGCCCGACATTTTCGTGTCGGGGCCGGAGCCGACCTGCTTTTCCACTTCGATGCGGACGGTTTCCAAATCGAGACCCAGCTTCTGCAGCACGTTGACCGCCACGCCTTGCCCGAGCTTGATAAGACCAAGCAGCAAGTGCTCCGTGCCTACATAGTTGTGATTGAAGCGATCGGCTTCCTTGCGGGCCAGGGCTAGGACTTGCTGAGCGCGGGGAGTAAAATTATTCATGCTTTCCTTTTATCGGCATCCGGTTGAGCCAAGCTGAGCGATTTCGTATCAGGTTCGGGAACAAGTTTGAGGCGCTCGCGCAACAGATCTGAACGAAGCCCGTCGCGCTCCTCCGTTGTAAGTTTGCGCTCGAAATCTTTTTGCAAATGGGCCGGCTGCGTGCGGATGAAGAGTTCATCGATGGTGGCCCTATATTCTTCGGGCATCAAACCCAAATCGACGCCCAATCTAAGCATAGATAGCAGGTTCAATACCTCCTTTGAGGAAATGGAGTAGGAATGCATCATCACCCCGTAGGCGCGGCCCACCTGGTCGGCGATCATCCGGCCCTTGTCCTCCAGCATCTTCTGACGCGCGTTCTCCTCGTGCTCCATGACCTGCACGATGACTTTTGTGAGCTTGTCGACAATCTGCGTTTCCGACTCGCCAAGGGTCATTTGGTTCGAAATCTGGAATAAATTGCCCAGTGCCTCGGTACCTTCGCCATAGAGACCGCGCACCGCCAAGCCGATTTTATTTACAGCCTTGATGATTTGCGTGATCTGGTCGTCGAGCACCAGCGCGGGCAGGTGCATCATCGCCGACGCGCGCATGCCGGTGCCGACGTTGGTCGGGCACGCGGTGAGATAGCCGATCTGGGGCGAGAACGCGAAATCGAGCTTCTCTTCCAGTTCGGTGTCGAGCTTGTCCACAACCTTGAGCAGCGCCTTGAGCTGCAAACCGGAACGCAGCGATTGAATCCGCAAATGGTCCTCCTCGTTGATCATGACGCTCAACGAGCGGTTCTTGCTGATGATGAGCCCGCTGCCGGTGTTCTTCGCCGCATGTTCGCGGCTGATGAGATGCTGTTCAACAAGCACCTGCTTTTCGAGCGGCGTGAAATGCTCCATCGAATCGTTGATGATCGCTTCCTTCATCTCAGGCAGATCGGCCACGGCGGGCTGCACAAGCGCCAGCACCTTTTCGCGCTCGGCCTTTTTCGCCCAGCCGGGGAACGGATGATGGTTCACATTACGGGCCAGGCGCAACCGGCTGCTGAACACGATGCGGTTGCCGCCATTCTCACCCCGAATCCACTCGCTCGAGGTTTTAAGCAAATTCTGTATTTTCACTGCAAACCTAGAATACGATGACGCGCCCTTAATGCAAGTCGAGTTGCGACGCCGCATTCAGTAATTTTTGGCGGAATTAACAAGTGATTCCGAAACGGAGATTTCGCACGGAGGGCCGAAGAGGTCCGAAGCAAGGAGACTCTTGGTAACAGTCGCCACCACGCGCGCGCCGGATGAAGTTTTCTGGGGTGGGCTGCGGGCAACTCCATTGCCGATCCCGTCTTGATCGAGGAAAAATCAGCGCGAAATGGAATTTCGCGGGGAGCAAGGGAACGCTCCCAAACTCCTGCGGAGGGCAGCAAGTTTGGGAGCGAGAGAAGAAAGAGGCTGAGAATCGCTTCCTGCGCGCTTCGCGCGCCCGGGCAACAAGTAGCCCGGGCCACCCGACTTGGATCTGAACCTCCGCGTCCACCGCGCGAAACGGATTACGGTGTCGTCTTCCCGGTCAGCACATTCGCGGCGGCTTGCGCCATCAGGGCCGAGCCGGCGGCATTCGGATGGACAGTATCCGGCTGTGTCGCCGTATTGCCGGGAAGCGCGGCGTGCATGTCGATTTCGTCGACGCCTTCATCGGCGGCCACCTTGTCGATCACCGGAATCTCGATGTCCAGATTGGCCTCATTGATCCCATACTTGCCAGCCCCCACCACTGGACACGGACGGCAGATAAAAATGCGCGGCTTGCTGTCGAGGTTCTTGAACGATTCGATCAGGTCTTTGTAATCGGCGGACAATTCGTCCTCATGCACCCAGTTTTGCGCCTTCGTGTCGTTCGTCCCGAGCATGATGATCACCACATCCGGCTTGAAATCATGCGCAAACGTGAAGTTTTTCTCGATCCAATAAGGATGGTCGCCCTTTTTTAAAAGCGTCCGCCCGCCCACTCCGTAATTATTCACCAGCCACTTGTCGCCAAGCAGCGCCTGCAACTGTTTCGGATAAGGTTTTCCTTCCGCGCCCGCGCCCGCCGTGATGCTGTCGCCCACGCACGCGACGCGTATCGGCGCGGTGTAATGGGAGACGTCGATTGGCGCTGGCGCCGCAAACGCGACGATGCCCGACAGGATGAGTGAGATGAACGTGATGAGTTTTGTTTTTGTGGGGTTGGTTTTCATGGTTTTAGGTTTGGAGCTTAGATGCGCGTGACGGGATAACTCCCGATGACCGCAAAAAAATCGGTGATCTTTTTGATCCGCGTGAGCGCCCCGGTCACTTCCTTGTTCGGGATCGCGCCGTGAAATTCGATCATGAAGCGGTATTCCTCGAAGCGGCCCGGAATCGGACGCGACAGAATTTTCGTAAGGTTGAGTTTTCTCCGCGACAAAACGTGAAGCACATCGACCAGGCTGCCCGGCTTGTGGGGCAGCTCGAAGACGAGGCTCGTATGCGTCGCCTTGCCGGGATGAATCGGGCCGGTTTGGCAATCCAGGGCCGGCCCGACGACGATGAACGTGGTCTGGTTGGCGACTTCGCTGCCGACTTCCTTGCTGATGATTTTCAGCCGGTTGTCCTTCACGGCCTGAAGACCCGCGATGGCCGCCGCGCCTTTTTCCTTCGCCGCAAGCGCCGCCGCTTCCGACGTGCTCTCGACGATGACCTGCTCGGCCCGCAGATAATGTTTTTGCAACCAGTCGCGGCCATGGTCGAACGGTGCGCGATGCGAATAAATTTTCGTGATCGTCTTTGTGTCCGCGCGCGCCATCAGCATCAGCTCAACCCGCATCGCCAGCGCCTCGCGGATCTGCAGCGTCTCCGCCGCGTCCGTCTTGGCCAGGCGCATGAGCTGGTCCGCCGTGTTGGTGATCATCCCGCTGGAGGCATTCTCAATCGGCACGACGATATGGCTGAATTCGCCAGCCTGCAGACGCGCAAAGGCTTCCTCGACCGTCGGGCATTCGCCCAGCTTCGCCTTCGGGAAACGGCGCTCGGCGGCGACGTGCGAAAAACTTCCCGCGCGGCCAAAGTAGCCGATGCGCAGGGACGAGTCGGAGGGAGCGGCCATGGAACCGCGATTAAAGCATGTAATCAACGCGCTTGGAAGTATCCGTTCATGGGGTATCGTTATTTCATGCGCACGGACTACCACATGCATACGCGCCTTTGCGGCCACGCGGTCGGCGCTCCGCGCGACTACATCCTCGCGGCGCAAAAGGCGGGTCTGGTCGAAGTCGGCTTTTCCGATCACAACCCGATGCCCACGCAGTTCGACGACTGGCGCATGGGCCCCGACCAGATTCCGCAGTATGTCGGCCTGATCGACGATGCGCGGCGCGAATTTCCCCGCTATCCGATCCGCCTGGGCCTCGAGTGCGATTTCATTCCCGGCTACGAGAAGCACCTGCGTGATCTCGCCGGGAAGGCCGACTGGGATTACCTCATCGGCGCCGTTCACTACGTCACGCCCGATTGGGACATCGATAACCCGAAGCATCTCAAGCGCTGGACGGAACAGCCGGTCGAGGAAATCTGGCAGGCCTACTTCGCCGCTTACACGAAGATGGTCGAAAGCTGCCTCTTCGATTTCCTCGCGCATCCCGATCTGGTGAAGAAATTCGGGCACCGGCCGCCGGGCGATCTCTCCCGTTTTTATCGCGACACGCTCGATGCAGCCGCCGAGGCTGGCGCGACCCTGGAGGTCAACACCGCAGGTCTGCGCAAGGAAGCACACGAAATTTATCCGAGCCGCGATTTTCTCCAGGCCGCCTGGCTGCGGCATATCCCCATCGTCATCAATTCTGACGCGCATGCGCCGGAAGAGGTCGCCTACGAATTCGACCAGGCCTACGCGTTCGTCCGCGAAATCGGCTACACCGAAGTGATGCGCTTTGAAAAACGCAAGGCGATCCCGGTGGAGATTGCTTAACGGCTCAGCCCAACCCCGCCTGCGCAAGCAAATCGGCGCAGACTTTTTTCGCCTCGAAAAACTGCTCGGCAAGCGCGCGCGCGGCGGCCTGGTGCTCCGCATAATGATCGTTGATGTCCGCAATCGCCGCGACGGCTTCCTCGAGCGTGGAGAACGCAAGCAACCCCTCGCCCGCCGGAATGTAATCGCTCCAGCCCGTCTCCTGCACCACGGCAGGCCGGCCCAGCGCGAGATAGCACGCCGTGCGGCAACTGAACCAGCCCGTGCGCCCCGCCACGTAGCCGTGCTTGGCCACGCTCCATTCGGCTTTCGAGGTGCGCAAAAATTCGTGATAGCTCCGGTGATCCGGCAGCACCTCGCCCGCTTCGAGAATCGTCCAGCCAAGCGCCCGCAGTTCCTCCGTGGGGCGCTTCGACCCGATCCCCTGTCCCATCGCCATTTCAAGGTGTTGCGGCGTGTGCTTCGGAAGCATCTTGAACTGCTCGAACTCGATGTCCTTCTGCCCGTAACGCCTCCCCTCCCATTCGATCGGCGCGTAGCTCGCCCAGTTCATCACCGTCGTGAAACGGTCCGGCGGCGCGCCATTCGCGTCGTCCTGAACAGGCCACTGATCCAGTGCGATGGGCTGCACCGTTTTCTTCCAGCGAATGCCGGTGTCGGGCGCGAGGCAGCCGGGACGCCCCACGTTCAGCCCGAAGGTAAAGTGACTGTCGTGCGCGCGCACGCGTGTCGCGTAATCGGCGTGCTTCGGATCGAGCAGGCTCACCTGGCAAAACATCGGATCACCGTCGATGAACATCTGGTGCTTCACGCCGAAATCGTAATCCCTCAGCCAGCCCGCGCTTGAGACATTCACGAGCAGATGCGCATTCTTGATCAGGTCGCGCGCGGCGGTTTCTCCCGCTCCATGAAATTTGCCGTCCGCGCCATTGCGATAAATCCAGCGGTCGCCAAAACCAAATTCGGTCATCATGCCGCGCAGATACTCGACATTGTAGGAACAATCTTCGCCGATGGTTTGACGAACCGGATCGTAAGGCCACGCGCCGGAGTCCTCGAGATACCAGACGTCATGCCCCAGGCCGCGAAACCCGAGCAGGTATTGGAGATAATCCCACGTCACTCCCCCAAAGGCGTACTGGCCGAGAAGTCCGGTGACAACAATGCGCACGCCCAGAGGCTGTCCAAAAACCCGGCGCGGGTCACGCGTAAAGGAAGTTATTCCTGGAGGGTCAGCCTCCGGCCTGACCCTGACTTACGTTGTCCACCACTTCATGGCGGCAGCTACGCGCTAAAAATGATGAATCACCAGATAATGGTCCACCTTGTCACCCTCGCCGCGGATCGGATAAAAACTCAAATGCACCGGCACCGTTTGCCGCGTCTGGCTCCAAAGGGGCACATACGAAACCACCGAGCCCCGCTCGATAAAGCTCAGCACCATTGTGAGAAATTCCGGCGTCCACGCCTCAAGTTCGGAGAGCGATTTTCCCGTCAGGTCTTTCTGGCTGTATTGCGTCGTCGAGGCCATCGCGGTATTTGCATAGACGATCTGGAACGACGGTTTGCTCCCGCCAACCTCCAGAATCGAAATGGGCGCATCCGCGTATTCAATCGAGGACGCGATCAGCGTTTGAAGCGGATCGATCTCCGTCGCAGGCGTCGCCGCCCCCGGTGCGTCCGGGTTGAGCACCACGCGGCCGCTGCCGGTCGTCAGGCCGGAATGGGCATGCGCCAGCAACCGCTCCGCCACGCGCAGGCGCACCTGAAGAATCTTCACATTCACCGGCTTCGGCATGTAATCGTTCGCCCCGCAATCGAGCACCTGGTTGATCACGTCGACGCCTTCATTGGCCGTCACCACGATGATATAAGGCACGACATCCGAGGCCGTGCCGTGGCGCTGGCGAAATTCGCGGCATAAATCGTACCCGCTCATCCCGCCCATGTTCAGGTCCATGATGATGAGATCGGGCAGATTGATCTCGCCCGAGCCCACCTTTTGCAACGCTTCCTCGCCGCTGGCCGCCTCGCTGATTTCGTGCCGCACCGTTTGACCGGAATTGATCAGCGTGCGCAACAAGCTTCGGGTCGAGGAGCTGTCGTCAATCAGGAGAATATGCATCGCGTGAAGATTGGAGGGTGAATTCGCAAAACAGACTATCTCATTTTTTCTTTCCACCAAACAAAGAACTCAATTTTTCCAAAAATGGGATGCCCGTGCCCCTTTGCTTGAGCTGGCGGACAACCTTGTCGTACGTGATGGGACCCTTGGGAATCTCCTTCGACGGCGCCGTGATCTTCGGCATCGGCATCGTGCCCGTCGGCGTTGTCGCGGCCTTGGGAGCGTTCGGATCGGGCAGGGGAATCGTCTTCGGCTTGATGCGCGGTCGGCGTAATTGGAAGCGAACGCGCAGATCGACCGTGCCAAGCGTCATCACGTCGCCCACCTTCAGCATGTCCTGCGTTACCGGATTCCCGTTGAGTCTCACGCCCGATTGAGCGCCCAAATCCCAAATCAAGACCGAGCCCCTTTCCAAAATCACGCCGCAGTGAAGCGGGTCGATGCTCGGATTGCGCAGGACGACATCGCAATCCTCCGAGCTGCCGATCACGTAACTGCTTTTGGCGGCATCCGAAAAAGTGAAGCCTTCCGGCAGAAGCGAGGCATCGGCGCATTCCAGCGAAATCGTATAATGTTTGAGCACCGATTCGATGCCGCCCGTCAGCCCCGCCACGGCTTCCGGCGTCGAAAGAGCCTGGTCCATCCGCTCCTTTTCCCGCATCTCCAACTCGGCCCGTTCCTGCAAATTCTCCGCATAGAGGCGCGACGCAGCCTCCATGGTGAGATGCAGCGAAGGTTTGTCCGCGGCGATCCCCGGTTGCCATGTTGTCTCCGCATCGCCCCAATCAAACAAACGAAAAAGCGCGGGCACTCCCTCCAATCCCGACAACTGCGCATGAACGATCAGCTTGTCGTGCGTAAAAATATGGCCCTCGTAGGTCCCGCGCCGGAAATCGAGTCGTCCGGTGTCGCCACTTTCGCAGTGGCGCTCAAGCGCTTCCAAACAGATATTTTTTACCTCGGCCATAGGTTCCAACTTTTCGGACAACCTCCTATTGATTAGCCTATTATGGCCCCGGTGCGACAGCAAAAAGAATGGGGCCCGTCGGCTCGGGGCTGCCGCCGGTCGGTTCCAGCGAAACCGCAAACCCGGGATATGGCGTACTTGCAGACATCACCCTGAACACCCGCGAGCCGGTAAGCAGGCCCGCATCGAGGGGGGCTTCCGCCCCAGGATCCAGCACCCACAACTGGTAATCATGACCCGCGGATGCCGCCGGCAGGTTTTGCGCCGTGACCACGCCCTGATGCCGATACGAGTCCCACGCAACGAGGATTTGTGACGAACCATAGGCTGCCTCTTTGACATCCAGCGTCATCAGCCGAAGCCGCGCGAGAGCATTGCTCTCCCGCAGCCCGGTTGCGTCCGTGCGCGCTGCCAGCAGTTGCGATTTCAGATCGCGAATTTGCCACACCAACGAAATCCCAAGAACCATCAGGCACGCCGCCACGACGTAAGAAACCCATCGGTAGAAGAAAATACGCTTGAGAATCGGGCCGGGCGCGTCGTCATTCGCTTCCATGTGCCGTTTTATATGCAGCAAACCGCAACCAATTCCAAACCCAATCAGTGCCGCGCGCGGCGGTTGTCCCGGCTGCGTGCAGAGGGTGTCTTAATAAAATAGCATATATTCTAAATTTTATTGATATTATAATGCATAATATTAAGATGTTGGCGTGAAAAACTTACCGACAACTTGTCCAAGTTGCAGCGGCAAGCTGGCTGTGAAACGGCTTTATTGCGAAAACTGTAAGACCGAAGTCGAGGGCCTCTACCCGCTTCCGGTGCTGGCCAGCCTGTCGCAAGAGGATCAGGAGTTCATCCTGGAATTCATCAAGGCGAGTGGAAGTCTCAAGGAAATGGCCGCCATTTTAAAGGTAAGCTATCCGACCGTGCGAAATCGTTTAGATGACGTCATCGTGAAACTCAAACAGGACAAAAAAACAAAATGAAGGAGGGATATGGAACTTAATAACAATCGAAAACTCACCACCACGCTTTTCAATCCATTCGTCTATATCGCGGGCGCGCAGGCGCTGGGCCTCGGGCTTGGGGCCATTCTTTTGGCCGGGTTGATTGGCTCTCTGAGCAACACCCACTTTGATGGCGTATTGGACACCCACACCGGTTTGCATGTTCCGCTATGGGTCTTCCTTGCGGAGGGGCTGGCTGACTGGTTGTGCCTGAGCCTGGTGCTCTTGATTTTCGGGAAAATCATCTCGAACACAGCCTTCCGCACCATTGATTTACTGGGAACTCAGGCCCTGGCGCGGTGACCGTCCCTTTTTATCAGCCTGATCCCTCTTCTTCCGGCTTTCCAGCGGTTCAGCCATGATTTGGTGGCCCAACTGACGAATCCGGGAGGAACTATTGCCTACAACACGCCGGATGCCAGCATCTTTTTTGCGGGGGTAACGATCATGCTTTTGCTCCTCTGTTGGGAGGTCGCCTTGATGTACAAATCCTACAGCGTCTCTTGCAACGTCAAAGGGGGAAAGGCGATAGGCACCTTTATCGCGGGGCTGCTTCTCGCGGAGATTCTGTCGAAGATCGCCTTATACTGGCTTCTGAAATTGGCCTGACTTGATCGGAGATTATGAACGACGCGCCTCTATACGCATCAAAACGCAGAGCCAGAAATTTCTGGCAGCAATACCGCATCTATCGCGACCGGGTTGAACTCCAATCGTGGCTCTTCTTTCATAACATCATCGTCCCAGCCAATGAAATTCAGGCCGTCGAAATTCGCCCCTCCTTTTTCAACGGCGGCTGGAGAGGTCTCACGTGGGGAATAAAAATAGACAATTGCGATTTGTGCTCCCACGTCTTGCTCACGAAAACGCGGGGCTTCATCACCAAACGCATCGCCTTTGCGCCCGACGAACCTGAAAAGTTCGTCGAGGTCTGCAAATCAATTATCCCGCCGCGTCCCTTTTAGGCTGCCTTTTAATGCGTGAACCGCTTTTCCTCGCAATCGAAAATATCGAAGAAATAGCGGATATGATGGATCACCGCCCTCGGCACGTTCTGGGGAATATATTCCTCCATGAACTCCTGCAGCTTCTCCGGCAACTCGCTGATCCGCTTGTACCGCAGATCATTGTTCCACTTGATGATCTCGATGCGCGGGCGCTTCGTCGCATGCTCCTCGATCCAATTCGCCACGGCGGTGTCATCCACGCCCGTCGCCACGAACTCGCGAAAGTCCGCGCCTTTGATCTCGGCAAAGCCGAAAAATATATTGTCCAGCGGACAATCGAAATGATACTCGCCGATCGTCCCGGCCAGCTCGGCCCTGCATTTATCCAGCGCGCGTTTGGCCAGAATGTAACCGCCCAGCATCGCATGCGGGCTGTGGGGAAACCCCTTCGTCAAATCCGGCGCCAGCTTCTTCACATTTGCGTTGATTGTGCTCATGGGTTCAACTTAGAACGGAATCGAAGATTTGCCAGTGGCGCGCAATATGAATTTTGCTTTCGGCAGCCCGCGATCTCTGGGCGCGGGTTCTTCCTGCACCGTCGCCCGGAGGTCGACGGCTACCCCCAAACTCACCACGTCGTCGCAAGTTCCTTCAGCTCGTTTTCCGCCCGTTCACGTGAGAGCTTCGCCGCCTCTTCCCCGAGATTCGTGCTGTCCGCCGCGACGAAGTGAAGATCCGTCAGGCCGATGAAGCCGAAGATCACGCGCAAGTACGGCTCCTGAAAATTATAACTCGCCATCGGCGTGCCCGGCGTGTACGCACCACCGCTCGTCGTGATGAAAAGCGCCTTCTTGTTTTTAACGAGCCCCTCGTAACCATTGGGCCCCACCGCGAAAGTCTTCCCCGCGCGCACGATCTGGTCAATATAGGCTTTGAACGTGGAGGGGATATTGAAATTGAACATCGGCGTGCCGAAGACATAGCGGTCGGCGGCAAGGAATTCATCGACCAACTGATCCGAAACCGCAATCGCCGCTTTCGATTCCGCACTTTGCGCATCAGTCGGGGCAAAGGCGCCGACCACCCATGGTTCCGTCACATGCGGCACCGGATGATGACCGATATCGCGCAGAAGAATGGTATCCTGCGGATGCTGCTGCGCCCAAAGCCCGGCGAAACCCGTAGTCAGCGCGCGGGAAACGGAACGTTCACCGCGCGGGCTGGCGGTGATGACAAGAATAGTGGACATGAGATCGTATTTGATTTGAATCAAGATGCAGAGTTCTCAATTGTTGCACCGCTCTCGTTTGCCCAAAAGAAGAAAGAAGTTTTGTTGCGATTTATTTCAGGATGCGCCCGCTGGAGAACGTGACGGCGCTGGCGTCGCGTTCGGTGAACCATTGTTCGTACCAGGTGCGCTGGATGATGAATTTATGATCGTCGGCGATACCGCCCGCCGCGAGAAGCAGCGCGAGCGCGCCGACGCCGTCGAAATAGCGGTAGTTGCCCTCGACGCGGAACCAGTCGAGAAATTTCTTCGCGTCGCCCTGCGCGGCGCAGGTCCAGAGCTTGTGTTCCCATCCGGCGACCGCCTTGAGCAAATCGGGCGTGACAAGAAAGGGATGCTGGAAGCGCGAACCGAGATGGCAGCCGTCGATGCTGACGATGACACGCAATTTCTTCCCAGGCGGAAATTTTTTGAAGACGCCGGCCAGCGTGCGGCTGAGCCGGTGGAAATCGGGGAGATCGTTCCAGCCGGCCACGCCTTCGACATAATTGGACATGCTGCCGCACAGGAGCGGGACGAAGCGGATGGGTTTTTCTTTCGCGAGTTTCCCCGGATGAAGTTGATGGAGCGCCTGGAGCCAAACCAGCGCGAATTCGATGGAATGTTCGCCGTCATGCGCCCGATGAAAAAAGTGGCGCGCGGGATCGGCTTCGGCAACGAGGGCGTCGACGATCTCGGTCGCGCAGATGGCGCGGCCCAGCGGCGTGACGTAATCGCGCCGGTCGAAATTCCATTCGAGATGCGAGCGATGGCCGACGCCGAGAATGATGTAGGTGTCGGCAAGCGGCGCTTCCAGGAGCGGGCGAAAGGCGGCGGCGTAGGCGCGGACGCTGACACGAAAATCAATGTGGGGAGTGACGATGCCCGCGAGAGAAATTTTTGGCGGAGCGGGAGGCAGCTTGTCCGTCGCGCAGGTGGCGAAGGCCTTGCGGAAAAACGCGAGGGCCTTTGCGGGCTCGGAGGGATAGCAGGTGGGGTGATGCTTGGCGGTGAGAGTCGTCACGGAAAGTGGAGAGGCTGTCTAAAAAATTAGTCCGGGTCACGCCGAAAGGTTTTCTCGTTCCCAAAGTTTGGGAACGAGGGGATTTTGATTACGGCCGCCACGTTTTCCCTTTTTCGCGAAAAAAAATAAGCGAATCAGGCGAATGGAGCGAATGGAGCGAATGGAGCGAATGGGAATCGGTTAAACTGGCATAAGTGGGAATCCGAATTGGTAACGGAGCGGGGGTGGAGGTTCGGAGCAAAGTTG